>Ga0209174_10000054_pt1 | contig 82704 bp, 54 predicted proteins | sample JI91814BDNA_FD_187505 | JGI IMG/M metagenome (GOLD analysis project Ga0209174, IMG submission 187505) | Wastewater effluent complex algal communities from Wisconsin, to seasonally profile nutrient transformation and Carbon sequestration -... | ecosystem: Engineered > WWTP > Effluent > Algae...
GTTGGGCAAAGTGAGCCCGTTGAATTGATCGCTAACATGATCACTACACTCAAGTCGCGCCTGCAGCGTCCCGAAAAGCCGCTGGCTTCTTTTTTGTTCATCGGTCCCACTGGTGTCGGCAAAACTGAAATGGCCAAAATGTTGGCGGAAGTGCTGTTCGGTGATTCCAATCGCATGCTGCGACTCGATATGAGCGAATATGCGACGCCATGGTCAATTGGAAGATTGACAGGACTCAGCGCTCAGGATTCCGGAACACTGACAGGACCCATTTTGGATCAACCATTTTCGTTGATTCTCCTCGACGAAATTGAAAAGGGACATCCCTCCGTTTTCGATTTGTTGCTACAAGTCTTGGGTGAAGGTCGTTTGACTGATACCGCAGGGCGACGAGCGGACTTCAGAAGTTCCGTGATCATTATGACAAGCAATCTCGGAGTGGACTCCTTCCGCGCCATTGGAACAGGCTTCAGCGGTACTTCGAGAGATGATTATCGAGATCATTTTGAACGCGAGGTTCGGCGTTACGTTCGTCCAGAGCTGTTGGGAAGATTGGATCGAATTGTTCCGTTCCGAACTCTATCGCGTGAGGATGTCTGCTCCATTGCTAAACGCGAGATCGAGAAGGTCTGGCGACGACCGGGAGTCATGTATGGGAAGTGGAGTATTCGCGTTCCAGAAAACGTATTGCAATGGATTGCCGAACGTGGTTATCAACCACAGTATGGGGCACGACCTCTCCGTCGAGCGATTGAAGAGCATGTTGTCGTTCCCGTTTCTAAGTTCTTAATGGATAGCAAGCCAGCGTCACAGTCGCCCCATGAGCAGCGATTGCTCGAACTTGAGCTCGACGACAATGCCATTCAAATTGTCGAGTCCAAAGCTGTCGATGCGCGGGTGAACTACAATTCGGAAGTGGCTGATTCGGGACGCGTTCTGGCACACGAAGTTGATACTTGGCGCCAGCTTCGATTCAAAGCGTTGCTCGTAGTCAATGGCTCCGATGTGCGGAGTACCATCGGCGATCTAGATCGGTTGGATAGCCAACTTCAGAGTTTTGATAGGAAGATTTTGAAAACTGCAGATGAGACGAGGAAGTCGGCATTGATCAGTGTTCAAGGGACTCTTCTGGCTAGACGTAAATTGCTCCATGATCGTCTGGAGTTGGTGCAAAACAAGGTGCAACACATCTTGAAGCACTATCCATTGATCTTGAAATCATTTCTCAGTGGCGAGCCGCATCAAGTCGATGCAGATCCTGGGCTACTAGAAGTCGAATTGCGGAATGCGATGCTCGATCTGGATATCGAAAAAGACTCAGCCAGTCAGTGGTCGATTTTTTACTGGGGGGCTCCCATCTCAGAATTCCGTTTTCTCATTGAAAGTCACGCGCAGCGTTTTCGCGCCAAGCAAGTTTTTTGGTTGCTGTACGATTGCAAGAAATTTGAAAAACTCAAGAGAGAAAACAAAATTCCCAACGGTTACAAAGAAGCCGACATTCGCGAGTGGAAGGATGCTGAACTGATTGCTGGACGAAATACGAAAGCACTGGGAGAAGTTTCACTGGAGCACGCGATGGGATTGGCTTTCGAAGCCCTACCTACACGGCAAAACGGTAAGTTTGTTGAAGAAGAAATGGGAGTGCATTTCCTGCGGAAGAAGGATGGTGAAAGCGTACATAAATTCAAGATGAAGGTACAAGTATTTCCCGGCGCGCTGGGCGACGTCCAATTGCCGAGCGGATTCCGAGAGATTCAATTTCCGTCGGAACTGGACCCCATACGACAATATTTGCCGCTGGATGGGATCGTAAACCATGTCCCGTCGAAATTATCGGTTCCGATCGGATATGGGACCTTAGCCGCTGCCGTACAGAAGTTGATGGAACGAATACAAGAAGAAGCTGTTTGGAATCGCGTGGGCTTTAAGCCTCTCCCTGCAGCAAGTAACACCACTACCAAGCTTTTTTAGTTCCCTTGCAACGAGACGAATCCTCATGATGCGCATTACGACCGCTTGCTTGGTCGTCCGGCAAGCGACACCGATCGGACAAGTTTACAATTGCACAGCCTTGGCAGATACCTATCTGACAGCGAGCGATGTTCTATTGTCGACGGCCATTCGAACTTTGAAAAAGGAAGCTAAGGAACGATTGGAAATCGTTACACGCAATCGTGATCAGCCAACACTGAATCGCTGGATATACGATCCAGAGTGGCAATTCAAGACGGTTGATCTATTCGTAACGTTACCCGACCGAACCGTAAAAGCCCGATTGCCTTTTGTGGTTCAGCCTATGGGCGGAAAGCTTTTGGCTCAATCGCCCATGACACCAGGCATGAACTTGGTGTTGGAGCAGCTAGAACAATTACATGCAGTGGCCATGGAGATGTTGCCTAAGTGGATCTTGTCTCAAAAGGATTGGCGTGAATCCGATTGGACACATCTTCTCATCCCGCGAGACCACTGGATCGAGTTCTTTGAAGTTGAATTTGTGCCTGGATCACCAGGCGAAAACAGCCTAAAGAACTTGTTTAAGCTCTTCGCCAAGCAAGCCAAGATGTCTGGCTCGCAACATTTGCAATCGATTGGTCGATGTCTTGATGATGATTTACAGGATCAAGTCACGTTGCATGGACGGCTCTATGAAGTCGAGCAAATAGAAACCTTGCTTGCGTCACGCAAATGTCAAAGTGTGGCATTAATCGGCAACCCGGGTGTTGGCAAAACGGCTGTGATTCGAGAAATCGTTCGTAGACGCGTTGCACAGCGAAGCAAAGCAGAAAATAAGCGGAAGAGCGGCGACCGAGTTTGGGCTGTCAATGCGCAGCGTATCGTTAGCGGGATGATGTATCTCGGACAATGGGAAGAACGCTGGTTGGGGATTTTGAGAGAAGTACATCGAAAGAACCACATTCTGTTCATTGAAGATCCGCTGGGGTTGTTAACGGCCGGCAAGACGCGTGATAGCAAGCTCAACGCAGCTGATGTTCTTACCGCTTTTGCAGCAGTACATCCGATTCGAATGATCACCGAAATGACGCCGCAGGCGCTAGGAATTCTCAAGGTTCGCAAACGCGACTTGGCAGATTTGTTTTTATCTTTTCCCATTGAGCCGTTGAAGAGCGATCAGACATTGGATCTGGTCATGAGGAGAACTGGCGATATTGAAGTTCAGCGTCGAAAGTTTTTTCATCCGGGTACCCTGCCTCTCATGATTTCTTCCGCTGATCGATACTTCCGCAGCGAAGCATTTCCTGGAAAAGTGGTCAAGATCATGGATGATCTGGGCCGTGCAAAAGATCAAGGTATTTCAGGTCCGCAAGTCATTGCCAGCATTCAAAAAAGAACGGGTCTGAAGTTAGATCGACTATCGCGTGGCACTCGCGACTTAGAACGCGATCTTAAGTCGCGCGTAGTCGGACAAGAAGAGGCACTTGAAAAGTTATTGCGGTTTATGGTTCGAGCGAATGCGGGGCTACAACCGGAAGATCGACCATTGGGTGTGTTTCTCTGTTTGGGACCGACAGGCGTTGGCAAAACGGAAACAGCTAAAGCGGTATCCGAGGTAATGTTCGATGGCGAGCATCACTTGATTCGCTTTGATATGAATGAAGTCAATTCGCCTTTGGCTGCCGAGCAATTGATCGGCAACTTTGAACAGCCCGATGGGAAGTTGACAAGTGCCGTACGACGACAACCTTTCGCTGTTTTGTTGTTTGATGAAATCGAGAAAGCACATCCCGACGTATTTGATTATCTCCTGCAAGTGATTGGTGAAGGACGACTCACCGACGCGATCGGTAGGACGATTGATTTTCGCGATACGATGATTTTGCTGACGAGTAACATTGGAGCAAAAGAAGCGACCAAGTCGATAGGATTCGATGCCAGCGACGCGAGAGCAGGGGACCACTATCGTCGTGCGGCTGCTGCATTCTTCCGACCTGAATTTATAAATCGTCTCGACGATATTCTCGTTTTTCGACATCTTTCTCGTGAAGATATTGCGAAAATCGCGCATATGCAGTTGAGCAAAATGGTCGAACGTGAGGGGATGTTGCGGCGCAATATCTTTTTGAATGTCGCAAACGATGCCATGAATTGGCTTATCGAGCGTGGCTATGATCCGCAACTTGGCGCGCGTGTCCTCAAACGAGAGTTGGAAAAATATGTTGCGCAACCTTTAGCGGACTCGCTGGCTGAGGAATCCTCACAGTCGCGGTGCTTTCTGCACATTCAACGCGATGGAGATAGACTCAAAACCATTCCCGTTTCTTTACCTATGAAACGCAAGAAAGTCTTTGAACTACCGGCAGTGGAAGAGACCCTTTCGCAATCCAGGCTTCTGCTCGATTCGATGGAAGAACAATGCAAAGCAATTAAAGATGACTGCAATTTTGAACAAGAACTATCGAAAGATGCGATTCAGTATTACGCTTTGCGCGAGCAGTTAGTTCTTTGCAATGATGTGCGGAAGATGCTTGATCAGGCGAATTCGAAAAGGGGACGTGGAAAAATCAATCCGGTGGGGAACCCGATTCGGCCATTGAAGTCTATTGTTCAGCGGAAGCCATGGATTGGCCTTGATAAGCAATACAAAGATGATGCGCATTCCATGGACGATATTCGAGACGCCATCGAAGAAGACTCGAATTTGCCCTCGGCAATTCAGGTTGAGGATCTGCAGTGGATTTTGCGTGCCGAAATTGAGTTTTCCAAGGTAATGCTCGAATCGTTCCATGACGATGATGATGAGGTGTTGTTGTTTCTGCGACGCTTAACCTCGAAATCATTTCGGAGCTATGCCGCACAGAATCTGTGCATTGAGCTATTTGGCAGGCTATCCAGTGCGGCGAAAGATGGTTTCGGATTCGAGATCGATTTCTCGCGTGTGATTCATGGCATTTGCCTTGGATTAGATGAAGGTGAAGATGGGCGTATAGCCAGCGTGGCCGAAACGATGGAGACTCGAAAGAAACTGGTCGCCAATACAGAGTGTTGGGGGGCTATTGTTCGAGGTCTTGGTGCACCCACTCTGGCTCGCATCTTCGAAGGGTTATTTGCGACGGACGAGGGGCGTCATTTATTGCGAGTTGGCGCGGTCAAGTTGAATAAAAACGAGGCTGCACGAAGCTCGAACTGCGATGACGAATTGGAAAAGGTGATACAAGCTCCCGATGCGATTTACGAGAGCTTCGAACAAAATGGTTTAGCCGAACTGCGAGGCGTTGCACGTTGGCCTTCCGTACAGGGGGAAATGGAGTTGACCAATAGCGATGGGCTTTTATTGAAGCCGCGCTGTTCATTGCCGTTAGGTATGGAAAATCCGCAAATGGATAACATGTACCGTCGTGTTGTTCTCGATTGGTTGCTGGTTGAGCGTTGTGGCGTGGAGGAAGCAGAATGAGTGTCGGTCAATTAGCCTTGCTCAGTTATTCCTCGAACGGAATTTATACGGCTCAATGGTTGTATAAGCCGCAGCTTCAATCTTTGGGACCGACACCCGCTATCGCGAGGAAACGGCTCGCCAAGTTGATTGCCGAAAAGGAAATCGATGTCGGTTCTACGACTTTCCGCAACTGGATGGACGGTGTTGTATTCAGCAAGATCTTTACCGTGCAACCCTGTCGCGAAGTAGATGGGCGACGTGTGTTGGTCGGTAATCCTGTGGCCATTCCATTGCGTTATGTTCGTGTCGAGCATGCCAATGGGCAAAAGAGCTGTTATTTGCCCGAGCTAAATGTTTGGACTGAATGGTCGACACCAGGGGATACACCCCCACCTGAATTGGAAATGGCTGTGCGGCATCGCGCTTCCAACGTGACGCCTGAGAAATTGCAACGTTGGTGGCCGCCGTTGTTTAGTGAAGTCGTGAAGGTAACGGTAAAGACCAAGGAACGTGGCACGGCACAACTCGAACCACGACATGAATTTTTGGAAGAGATTGCAGAGCCTATCAAGAAAAAATTGGTTCCCTTTTTGCCGCCCGATGTGCGAGCTACTTTGCCAACACGTGAACTCCGAGAGTTTATGGCTACTGGCGGAGGTATTGTCGTGGGAGAACCGGGCTGCGGGAAGTCGAGCCTTATCGCTTCCGTGGCAGTCGAGATTGAGGCGGATCGCAGAGCAGCTCGGAAAAAGGTCCATGAATTGCAACGTGGCCGACTCTATCCCAAGTTTTGGCGAACCAGCATTCATCGACTGATTTCGGGGATGATGTATCTGGGACAGTGGCAAGAACGCGTTGAGCGATTGATACAAGCGTTAGCCAATATCGAAGGCTTTTTAGTACTGGATAATCTGCGAGATCTTGTGCGGTATGGTGGCACTTCACCGCGCGATTCGGTCGCCGCTTTCATCACCCCTTTTATTCGTAGTGGTCAGCTTAATGTGGTGATCGAGAGTAGTCCAAGCGAATTGGATGCTGTTCAGCAATTGGTTCCCGGTTTAGTGGAAGCTCTCCCCATTTTTCGTATGCCGCAATGGCCTGCAAATTCGGAGCGATTGTTGCTCCAACGGCTTTTGGAGCATCGTCTGCGCGAAACAAAATTTAGTGTTCAGGCTGAAGTTCCTGCCACGATCCAGCGTCTCTGTCGGCAGTTTCAGTCCGCGACATCGCCCCCTTCTGCAACAGTGCGTTTTACAGAAAAGTTAGTAGATCAGTTTCGAAAGACGACTATCGAGACCGAGTTAAGTGCTGACGAAACGGTTACGCAGTTTTCAAGGCACTATGGTTTGCCTGAAGTTCTGTTGCGCGATGAGTTGCCGTTAAATCGTACTGAAATCGTTGCAGGTTTGATGCGAGAAGTGATCGGACAACCGCGCGCTTGCGAGACAGCTGCCAGTGTCTTTAGTCGGATTAAGACCTCGCTGAATGATCCTGGGCGCCCTTTCGCTAATATGTTCTTTTGCGGACCGACAGGAGTAGGGAAAACACAACTTGCCAAAGCCCTTGCCAAAGCACTCTTTGGATACCAACAGGAAAAAACTCCATTGGTTCGAGTCGATATGAGCGAGTATTCGTATCCTGGTGCCGGAAGTATGTTCATGCAGAACTCGAAGGGAGAGCCCGCGAGTTGGTTGCAGCAAATACGCAATCGGCCGTTGTCTGTGTTGCTATTGGATGAAATCGAGAAAGCTTCGCCTGATGTGTTTGACGTGCTGTTGAGTCTTTTGGATGAAGGGCGTTTGACAGACCGTTTCGGGTTGACGACAAGTTTTCGTTCATGTGTGGTTATCATGACGAGTAATATTGGAGTACGACGAGGTGGCTCGCTTGGGTTTGGGGATCTGATGGACGTCGATTATGCGGCTGAGGTCAAGCGATCCTTTCGGCCGGAGTTCTTCAATCGCCTCGATCATGTTATTCCATTTGTGGCACTTAGCTATGAAGTGATTGCGTCGATTGCCGCTAAGGAGCTGGCAGAGCTCAGTGATCGCGAGGGACTACAGCGACGCAACATCCGTTTGGATTGGACCGATCGGGTGCTAGAAAAGATTGCTCGCGTAGGCTTTCATCCAGAGTTAGGAGCCCGACCGCTCCAAAAAGCGATCGAGCTAGCTGTGGTTGCTCCACTTTCCCGCTGGCTGATCGATCACCCGTCGGCAGCAAATTGCCGCGTGGTTCTCGACATGGAAGACGAGCAGATGGTCATCGTGATGGAGTAGGGTGTGTGAAGCGAATGCTCTCTTGCTAAGAGTTTCAAGCGTTAACCGCCTTCGCTTATTGACGCGGTTTATTGGCCAATGTTGGCATTCGCGCAACACACCGCGCGTTTGACGTGTCGCAGTTTAGGCGTGATAGGGCGCAACATTTTCGACGGTGGAATTTCGAGGATCTGTCGCGCAATTGAGCAGCAATCACTATCGATGTGTCAACTCCACGGTGTGTTTTGCGATTTGGATGTTCGGCGTTTGATGGTGCAACAGGAAATGTAGCCAGCTCGGGCGGTGTGTGGCGACAAGAAGGAATCGCTCCACACACCCTACGTTTGCGCAACACACGCTTAGAGTTGAAGCATAGCTTGATATTGTTGGAAACGTTGATCGAGATGGGATCGATCGATTTCCTTCATGCGATCCAAGCTGAAATCTTCCACGTTATAGCTGGCAACAAGAGTGCCATAGGCGAGTGCGCGACGAAGTGTTAGTGGGTCGGTATTTCCTGCCGCAGCGAGGTATCCCATCATGCCGCCAGCAAAGCTATCGCCGGCACCGGTTGGATCGACGACCCGAGAGGTTGGGAACGCGGGGAGAACAGAGATGCCATCGGGTTCGAAGAAGATGGCGCCATGTTCGCCCTTCTTCACAACCACATACTTGGGACCTAAGCGTTGAATCGCGCGACCGGCAGCAATCAAGTTCTCTTCCTCGGTCAACAACTTGGCTTCACTATCGTTGAGAACAAGACCATCGATTTTGGAGAAAAGTTCCAAGAGTGGTGCATGCTGGGTACGGATCCAGAGATCCATGGTGTCAGCGAATACGATTTTGGGGTTCTTGGTTTGGCTGAGCACTTTCATTTGAACGGTTGGTGCTGCGTTTGCCAAAAAGACGAAGGGGGTGTCGACAAATGGTTGGGGGAGCACAGGATCGAATTCGCCGAAGACGTTTAAGTCTACTTCTAAGGTTTCTCGATCATTCATGTTTGGCATATAGCGACCTTTCCAGAAAAAGGTCTTTCCGCCTGGCTTTACCTGCAAGCCACTGGTATCAATGTTGCGTGACTTGAGCATTTGAGTGGCTTCTTGAGGCCAGTCTTCGCCAACTACGCCTACCAAGCGAACAGGCGTAAAGAAGCTCGCGGCATACGAGAAATAGACGGCTGATCCCCCGAGCACTCGCTCGCGTTCAGCGGTTGGGGTGTGAATGGAATCAAACGCTACGGAGCCAACAACAAGCAAAGACATGGCGATCTGGTTTCGATTCAAAAAGGATTGGTTAAAATGCTCAAATTCGTTAGCTCCAAAGATTAATCGAAATGGGGGAGTTGAAACAGCCATGATGGATGAATTTCGGCCTCCGTGGTGGCTGCGAAATCGACATTTGCAAACTTTTCTGGGGGCTCGCGGGGATGAGGAACGAGTCAGTGCGGGGACTCTTGTTCACCGTGTGCCAACCGCCGATGGAGAAGCCTTGGCACTTCACGAAGACGTCCCTGTGTCGCAATCAACGACTTCAGATTCACCGGCTGTACTGTTGATTCATGGCTTAGCAGGTAGCCATCGGAGCGGTTATGTTGTCCGAATTGGGCAAGGTTTGGTTCGGGCGGGGTGGCGCGTCTTTAGAATGGATATGCGCGGGTGTGGAGCAGGGGAGACGTGGGCGCATAAGCCACCGCATGCTGGTCTCACTCAAGATGTTTATGCGGCGTTGAGTTTTATCAACACACATTACAAGCAGCAAAGTTTAGCCTTGGTGGGTTTCTCCTTGGGAGGCAACTTGGTCCTCAAGTTCTTGGGCGAGTTGGGACGCGGTGACTACTCGCAAGCTGCCAGTTCTATTCCGTTGAGTTACGCGATTTCTGTTAGCCCGCCCATCGATTTGTCACTGGCTGCGGACATGATGGAGCAAGGAACGGGGCGAATTTATACCGCCTATTTCATGAAGATGTTGCAGCGACAACTGCGTACTAAGTTGGATCTGTGGGAACCATGGCGTGCCCAAGCTGCGCGAGTTGGCGAACAGCGTGTTTTGAAGACGATTCGTGAATTTGATGACGCCTATACAGCACCTCTGGCAGGCTTCGCGTCTGCGGCCGATTATTATCAACGTTCCAGTAGCAAATCGTTTTTGGATTTCATTAACATTCCTTGTGATCTCTTGGTGGCGAAAGATGATCCCATTGTTCCTTTCGCCAGTTATCAAGGTTTGTCACCTAAGGGTGCTTGGTTAAAAAACGCACCGGGGCAGATGTTTGCGATGAATCATGGCGGTCATTTGGGGTTCATCGATCGAAGGGAACGCGACGCTCGCCAGGCCCATAGAGATTTGAAGATGGCGAGTGTCATTCCGCATCGTCGCTGGATGGATCGGTGGATTTGTCAGCGTTTGATACAAGTCGTACAACACAACACTTGATCTTCATCGCCAAATCCAAGAGAGGTATGGATGAGTGGTGGTGACGTTCAGCGATGCGGGATGGTTGGCAGGATAGTCGCTAAACGATCAGGACTAGCCAAGCTGGAATACTTCTGTCAACGTTTAAGCAGTCGGCGGGGTGTGCGACTGAATCGCAAATAGGATCGTGGGTGCGGATCGAAGTTCCCACGGAGTCAGGAAAGCAGAAAATCAGGAAAGCCGTTCCATGAAGATCTATACCAAGACAGGTGATGCGGGGATGACAGGCTTATTTGCTGGGCCACGCGTCAGCAAGGCGGATCCTCGAATTTGTGCGTACGGCACCGTTGACGAACTGAACGCGGTCCTGGGGACGTTGCGGGCTTCGGGTGTTCCAGACGATCTGAATCCCATTTTGGAGAAAATTCAGGTGGATTTGTTCAGTATTGGGGCGGAATTATCCACACCTGATCCCGACGCCAATGGAGTTCGATTTTTGGGGAAAATCGATATCGAAAAGCTCGAAAAGTGGATTGACCAGCTGGAAGAATCGCTACCACCATTAAAACAATTTATATTGCCAGGGGGGAGTGTGGCTGCGGCGATGCTGCATTTGGGGCGGACGGTCTGCCGGCGAGCGGAGCGCGAAGTGGTGTCTTTGGCATCCCATGAGGGAGTCGCCGATTGTTCCACCGTAATCGTGTACCTGAACCGCCTGAGTGACCTATTATTTGTTATGGCTCGTCGCGCCAACCAATTGGTTGGAGAGAGTGACGTTCCTTGGCATCGCCCCACCACATAGGGCTATGTTGCAGCCACAAGATAAGGTAAATTTGAAGTACCGTTAGCGGAGAGAAAAACGGTACGCGGCGAAAATAGAAGGATGTATTCCTTGGCCCCCCTGCTTCGGAAGTAAGCTCTACGACTTGCCAACCCTTAGGCACTAGGGAGCAAGCAGGAGTCGATTTCAGACCGAACTGAAGTCGAGAACCTTGGCAACGTGGAATTGCTTCTGAAGGGTGAAAAGCGTATTCTCTGCACATCTCTCCGAGGGAAAACCAATATGAAAAAAATTGAAGCAATCGTTCGGCACTTCAAACTAGAAGATGTAAAGAATGCGCTCACAGAACGCGGTATTCACGGCATGACTGTCAGTGAAGTTCGCGGCTATGGTCGTCAAAAAGGTCACACCGAGATCTATCGCGGCACAGAGTATGCAGTCGATTTTGTTCCCAAAGTGAAAATTGAAGTGGTATGCACCGATGCCAATGAGCAGACGGTGATCGATACCATTTTGCAAACTGCTCAGACGGGGCAAATTGGCGACGGTAAGATCTTCGTCACCAACTTGGAAAACTCGGTTCGTATCCGTACCGGCGAAACGGGTGAGGAAGCCATCTAAGGTCTAGGGATAGCGCTTACCTCCTCTCTCATTCGGAAGCGATTATTCCATGCAAAGTCGTCCATCGCTGCCTGCAGTCGTACTCGATGCGCGGCAGAAGCTCAGTGAAGGCCGCGTCAAGTTGCGAGCGCAACATGACGCTGGCTCGCCTGGCATTCAAGTGTGCACCCGTCTAACCGATTTGGTGGATGGGATTGTGTCGGGCATATTTACACACTCCCTGGAAGAGTTGAAGCTGGGGGGATGTGTTGACGAGATTGCGTTGATTCCCCATGGTGGCTATGGGCGACGCGATTTATCGCCATACTCTGACCTCGATTTGATGCTCTTGCATGCGCCTAGTCAGTCGCAGGCCGTCGTTCCGTTGGCACGGATGTTATCGCAGTATCTCGTCGATGCGGGATTCACGCTTGGCTTCTCGGTGCGTACACCCGCGCAAGCTTGCAGCCTAGCCTGGAAAGACGCTCAAATCTTTACTTCGTTGGCCGAGAGCCGATTTCTGATCGGCGGCCACGAACTGTTTAAGCGTTTCTTTGAAGGCTTCCGCACTGGCACGTTGAGACGCTGTTTCAAATTGATCGATTCCGTCGAGCAAGCTCGACGCGATGAGCAGCAAAAGTTCGGCGAGACCGTTTTCTTATTGCAGCCAAACATCAAACGCTCGCGCGGAGGTCTGCGCGATATTCATTTGTTGCGTTGGGTTGCCTTCGCTCGGCATGGTATCAGCGATCCCGAGCAACTCAAAGAAATGGGCTTGTTGTCGAATGAAGATGCACGAGTGATTCGCAATGGTTATCACTTCTACTTGAGAGTGCGAAACCAACTTCATTTCGAGACGGGTAAGTCACAAGATCAACTTGATCGAAATTGGCAATTGAAGCTCGCGCCTTGGTATGGTTGCAAAGGGGAAGAAGGTGTTCTGCCCGTGGAGCAATTCATGCAAGAGTACTTTCGTCATAGCAGCGAGATCTATTATACGACCACGCATTTTGTGTCGAATTCTCGGGTGCGATCGTCGATGGTCAAATGGATTGGCAAGGCGATTGGTATTCCGATCGCGAAAGACTATCGCTTAGGGCCTCGCTACATTTGGGCAACCAAAGAGGGCATCAAGCATTTGCAAGAACCCTCGGCCGTTCTCGAGTTGATGGATCTCGCAAATCGTTATCGCCGCCCTATTGAGCACGAGACCTGGCGGGCTATTCGTTCCGCGATGATTGGCCGCCCGCAAAGTGAGTTGGGCGAAGAATCCATTCAACGTTTTAAGTCGTTGTTATCTCGGCCAGGCCGCCTAGGCAAACTGCTGCGTCGTCTCCATGAATTGCGTGTGCTCGAGCAACTTGTTCCCGGCTTTCGGCACGCCCGCTGTTTGCTTCAATTCAATGAGTACCACAAATACACCGTTGATGCACATTGCATTCGCGCCGTCGAGTGCGCAACGGAGTTTGAACGCAGCGAACATTTAGTAGGCAAGATCTACCAAAAGATCAAACGCAAAGATCTCTTGCATCTGGCGCTGTTGTTGCACGATTTAGGCAAAGGCTTTCCCGAAGATCACAGCGAAGTTGGAAAAGTGATCGCGGAAGAGACCGCCCATCGGCTCAACTTGGAAGATAGTGAGCGCGAAATGGTCGCCTTTTTGGTGCACAAACATTTGATCATGACGCACACCGCGTTCCGTTATGACTTGAGCAGTCAGGACACCATTGTTCGTTTTGCTGCGGAGGTTGGGTCGAGTGAAGCTTTGCAGATGTTGTTCGTTTTGACATGTGCGGATCTCGCTTCTGTGGGGCCTGAAGTTCTGAACCAATGGAAGTTGGATCTGATCACGCAACTCTACCAGCAAACCGAATCGCAGTTCCAAGATGAAAAGACCGATGACCGTTTTCAAAATGCTTTGAAAGATCGACGGACGCAAGTGATGGCGCTGGTGCCACCTCAAAGCGATCAAGCATGGTGGACGGAGAATGTCGCCGCATTGCCCGTCTCGTATTTGTTGCGAAACCCTCCCTCGCATATCGCGCACGAACTGAATCACTTGCGTGAATTGGAAGAACAGCCCGCTTTGGCTTGGGCTCGTTACGTTCCTCAACAAGATGCGACGGAATACTCCGTGGCTGTAAAGCAAGGGTCTAAAACGCTGGGGGTGTTTTATCGAATCACGGGTGTACTTTCGGGGATGGGATTGCAAATTCTGGAAGCCGAAATTCACACGCAACCTGGCGATATTGCATGGGACCGCTTCTTTGTTCAGGACCCAGATTTTCAAGGGGCTCCACCCGAACATCGCTTGGAGGAAGTGTGTCGAAAACTGGAAAAGACCTTTGATCCCAAAGCCCCGGCAACTCCCGTTTTTCGCAAAGTATGGAAACCTGTTGGGAAAGATGCCACTGCGAAGGTTAATGTCCAACCTACGCAAGTGCGATTCGATAACAATACGTCGGATGGCTACACGGTTATCACCGTTTTCGCATACGACCGTTTAGGGCTACTCTACGATATTGCCGGCGTTCTATTGCAGATGGAACTGGTTTTGCATTTCGCAAAAATTAGTACGCATCTCGATCAAGTTGTGGACGTCTTCTACGTGACAGAAACGAATGGCTCGAAAGTCACCGAGCAAACTCGACTCTATACGATACGACAGCGGTTACTCAAAGCAGTTTGTTGAGTGAGTTGCTGTGTGGGTGAGTTGCTGAGCGCGACGTATGATGCGCTTGTCATTTCGCCGGTGAGGTTTGCCCACGGTGTGTTGCGCAAGTCAATTTTCACAAGAGATTCAATCGGTTCAGGTTTGGATATTCGTTAAGAGGCATAGTCGCGCGTGGGTGACTTGCTGCACACACCCTACATTGCCTACACTGCATCGATTCGGATCATTTTGCCAGACTGTTATGACGCGCAGTGGGGCTTGTAGAAAAAAGAAAATTGGCGAATCAAAAAGTTGCCACTTTCATTTCTGGTGTCATGATTATGGTAAGCGAGCAACGGGAACTCCCGCCGCAACACCGGCCTTGCGGTAAAAGTGGTTAAGTTACCACGTTCATAGGGGTACGCTTCCCGCTCGCTTCGCTTTCTTGCAGTTGACATGGATTGTAATTCGGATTGTGCGATTCAGGAGGGATCGAACGATGAAGCTAACATCCGCATTTATGCTAGGATGTCTCTTTTGTTGCGCGTCTACCATCTTTGCCGATGGTCCTGGAACTCGCGCTTCCAATACCCACTCCCCTGTACATGTAGCTCAGGTTCCATCACCTGATCCAGCTCTGTCGGCTCCCATCGACGCTCAGGCTGAGATCGAAAGCATGGTTCCCAGCGTTCAAGCTGTACCTGGGGTTGGAGATTTGAGCTGCGCCTCAGCTCAAGTAGTTTTTGGGCACAATCGTTGCCCAAGGCCTACCATGAACCAGTATACGAGTTCGCCATTTAGCTACCAAATTTGGGCGACTTACCCAGCTCAACGAGCTCGTGAAGAAATGGCCCGAGATCAACTTCTGTTTTCACCCTGCCCAGGTGGAATGTGCTGCCGTCGACCATTGTCGGGTGCTTGTGCTAACGCTCACTGCATCAATGGTTTAGGATGTGGCACCAACGGCTGCGCGACCGGAGCTTGCGGCAATACTGGCTACGGTATGGCGGGGTGTGCAACTGGTGCATGCGGAACTCCAGCTTTCGGTCATGGTTTGGGGGCACATCGAGGGAAAGCAACGGAATGCAAGAGTTGCGATGCACCTTGTGATGCTGCAACTCAAGCCCAAACGCAAGCCCCAGTGCTTCCAATGGCTGCCTTCAAGAACGAAATCGAAATCAAGTAATCGCTTGGGGGGCGAGGCTGAGGCGGTAAAGTTTGCCTCATCCGAATGACCTGCCCCTACTCGAGTCGCACGAGACCACAAGAGTGGAATTTGCGAATCGAATCAAAGAAGTACTTCGCCTCAATCCGATAAAGACTGTACCACGGATTGGGGCGGAGATGGACCGTTGCAGCGGTTGCATCTCTCATACAAGACCATAGAGGAGCGATGGAATTGCTCAGCTATGGTCTTTTTTTGTGGGTGCATTCCAGAGCGACGGCACCCTTCGATCTGTTCTTCTCATTCTCGTCGTAGATTTTCTATCTGACACGCGAATCACGGCTTTCAACTACTCGATGCGAATGTGGTCGACTTGATGTTCGAGCAACCATTCCAGCCAAGTTTCTTGGTAGTCGGTAAGTTCCATCTCAGCTTTGGCATCAGCGGCCAACGGAGAAACCACTTCGATCACATAATCGTCTAGCCACTGCCGCGCGCTATCAAGACTGATCCAATAGTGATTGGCAGGGGCTTGGTTGATCCCTAGTTCATCAGGCGGAGTCATGAAGTACACGACTTCTGTTTTGAAGCGGTCCGGCATGGAAAGCGCGGGTACTTCGGGACGATCTACTGCATGAACTAGGACCATAAATTCTTTCGATTACAGGAAGATATAACCTTCTTCTCCATGTTGAGTCACATCCAGGCCTTGGCGTTCTTCGTTTGCAGAAACGCGAAGCCCAATCGTCAAATCGACAACTTTCAGGATGAGCCACGTACCAACAATGGAAAAGCCCCAGGTGATCAACGTTGCTACTACTTGCCCAGTCAAAACAGTTCCACCTTCGAGCAGTCCAAGTGGACTTCCCTTGCCGATGTCCCAGCAGGCTCGGGTCGCAAAGATCCCGGTCAAAATAGCTCCTAGAGTTCCACCTACGCCATGGATACCGAAGGCGTCAAGGGCATCGTCGTACTTGAAAGTGCGTTTCAGGGTACTGCAGGCGAAGTAGCAAACTACACCAGCCAGAATTCCCATCACAATGGCCGGCATTGGGTTCACATGGCCAGCAGCGGGCGTGATACACACCAAGCCAGCTACGAGTCCTGAACTTGCTCCCAATACGGTCGGTTTTCCTCGGCCAAACCATTCAATACAAACCCAAGCTAAAGCTCCAGCGGCAGCGGAGAAATGAGTTGCTGCAAACGCGCTGGATGTCACTTCGTCAGAGGCCAATTCGCTACCAGCGTTAAAGCCGAACCAACCTACCCAGAGTAGGCCAGCGCCTAAGGCTGTATAGGTCAGGTTGTGCGGAGGCATTGGCTCACGGCCGAATCCGAGTCGGGGTCCTAAGACAATGGCACATACCAATGCAGCTACACCAGAACTGATATGCACGACGGTTCCTCCCGCGAAGTCGAGAGCGCCACCAACTAGTCCTTTGCCAAAAAAGAGTATGCCTTCGCCCCAGACCCAATGCGCGAGGGGACAATATATGAACGTCCCCCACAGTATTGAGAACAGAACCATTGCAGTAAACTTCATTCGTTCTGCAAAAGCTCCGCAGATCAAAGCAGGGGTGATAATAAAGAACATCCCTTGGAAAAGCATATGCGTTAAACGAGGGACCGAGCCTTGCATCGGAGTTACGGGAGCTTTGGCTTCATCGTCCCATGTTCGCTGAACGTTGTTCATGAACAAGAAGTCCATGTTACCAATGTATGGATTCTTTTCTGCTTCCTCACGATTTATGCCACCGAATGAAAGTGAGTAACCATAAAGGGCCCAAATCACTGTCATTAGGCCCATCAAGAAAATGCACTGCATCATCACGCTGAGTACGTTCTTCTTGCGGACAAGACCGCTGTAGAACATCGCTAAGCCGGGGGCAGTCATCATTAACACTAAGGCACAACTGACGAGCATCCACGCGTTATGACCAGCCAATGCGGCTGCGCTGATTTTGGCTTCGAGTTCTGCAGTCGTTGGAACAGGTTCTGCAGGTGTAGGATTTTCGCCACTGGTCACAGCGGCGGGAGCTTCACCTTCTGTCGCCGGAGCGGTTGTGGTTGGAGTAGGTGGCGTCGGAGTAGCAGCTTCTTGAGTCCCGCTCGCTGGAGCAGCTCCTTCAGCTTGAGCCCAACTTACATTGGGAATTACCAAGGCCGTTACTGTGAACAAAAATGTTGCGGCTAACCACGAACGCGAAAGAAAAAAGGAGGGCTGAGCAAACATGGATGAGCTTCCTGAGAGGAACCCAAGTCGGTGAAATTTGTGCACGGAAAGTATCGCGAGCTCTGAAACGTTGGCGGCTCTGAAGCATAGGGTTCAGAAGCATAGGGGCTCAAAACGATGGACGATCCGAGCCCAACCACCAAACGGGTGTCGATTGTAGCATGAAAACCACGCGCGAGGGGAGAGGCGTGTGCGGTAGGGCTACAATTTCAAATCGGGCGAAGCATCATTACGAATACTTATTGCTGTGCACGGCAGCACCATGCCGAGTCCGTGCTGCGGTGAATTAATGGGGCGTAACGTTTATGCGTTAATGCCCCAGTATTCGTCAGAGGCCGAAGTGTGGATATTTCGCCCTTAGCGGTTATGGAAGGCGACAAATAAAGCACTTCAGGTAATCTGTTTCAGGGCAGGCCAATAGGGTTGGATGGTCTGCCGCTGCTCCACGTTGTTCTAAGATTTGGAGTCCTCGCCCATGCCGACGGCTCGCCTTAAGCAGCATGTGCCGGAAATCGTCGCGCGAGACACGTCCCGAGCAACTGCAGGTAATCAAAGTCCCACCATGATTGAGCATTTGCATCGCCAAAGAGTTCAAGCGAAAGTAGGCGCGTAAGCCCGAATCAAGTTGCGACCGCGAACTGACCAGGCGAGGCGGATCGAGAACGATGGTGTCGAACGTCTCTTTGCGATCCGCAAGCTGCTTGAGATGGTCAAAACCATCTGCCTTTACATAATTAACTGGAGGCAGATCATTGATCTGGATGTGATGTTGCGCTTGATTCAAAGCGCGATCGCTGCTGTCTACCGCTTGGATCTCTGTTACCAGAGGAGCGTGTCGGCGAAAGGTGAGTCCAAAGCCCCCTGTGTAGCAGAACATGTCGAGTGTTCTACCAAAAGCGTATTTACTTGCCGCAACACGGTTATCTCTTTGGTCCAAATAGTAGCCCGTTTTTTGGCCACCCGCTAAGTCGACCTCTATGGAAACATCGTTTTCGCGAATGCGAATGGGTGCATCGGGCAGTGAGCCGTGCAGCATCGTGTCGGTGGTAGTTAGCTCTTCGGCAGAAGCAGTTTTTTCATCAATGCGAAATAGAATCGCGGCCGGTGATAAGCTGCATTTGAGTTGTTCAATCCATGCAGGAATGAAACGCGAAATGGCAGCTGCCGTCTGTTGCACAATGATATAATCGCCATATTGATCAATGATCAAACCGCTTAGTAGATCCCCTTCGCTAAAAACAAGTCGACGTCCTTGCGATTTTGAAAAGGGAGTTACCTTATCGCGGAATTCGAGTGCGCTTTGTAAGCGCTTGGTAAAAAAGGTTTCATCTAGTGAATCGTTCGCGCTCCAGTTGTATAGTCGCACTGCGATACGACTTGAGGAGTGATAAAGACCGCGAGCGACAAAGCTTCCATCTGGCAGGACCAGGTCGACTACGTTCCCAGTTTGCAATTCGTTGGTAGGAGAAACGATGGAGCTGCGAAGGACCCAGGGATGTCCATCCCAAAAAGTTTCTTGCTTCTTGGGATGGAGGACAACTTGCGGATGAATGGACACTGCCGAAAACTCGCTGACTAAATGCGACCAAGTGGAAAATCGGAGAACTTCCGTTCTACTATAATTCAACTTGATCGCCTTGGGTAATTTGTATTGTTGGCAGAGCAACTACCCGGGGGATTTTTCGGTTGAATTTGGGGTAGAAGTTGACTTGATCGCTTTTTTGCGAGCAGCCATCAGGGCGGCGGCCAAGCAAATCGGCAAGGTGACCGACCAGATTCCGATCGAGCCGTAATCGGAAGTCGCTTCGAGCTTCATTCCTGGGATGGGATAGAAAACATCTTGAAGCGGGAAGACAACAGTGGTTCCAATAACGAAAATGCAGCTAGCCACAAATCCGCTGAGAATACCCGCGATCGTTGCTGTGATTGTGGCCAGGATAGAGCGGGCCGTTATTCCAACGGCTAGCCCCGCACCGCTGCCGATTAAGCCCAAGGCAATCGTTTGCATGGAGAGGCCGTCGGTGATTGACGGGTTGACCATCTTTCCCGAATTGTAGAAATAGATCATCGTAATTTCGGCGGTTGCATAACCGATGCCGTACCCGATCAGTGGGCCGACGATTAAAGCCAAGAGAATGATTCCACCTCTTCGCCAGCAAATGGCTTCAGCCAGCGCGAATAGGGCTGCGATAACTGCAGCGCAAATCGGGAAAAAGGTACGTGTGGGGAAAACATAATAATTGCGAACTTCTTCGGTGACCTGTGCTGCTTGGTCGGGCTTAAGGCCGGGACGTCCCATCAGTGCGGCTACGTCTTCCGGGATGATGTACCGGCTGTATTCAATAACCGAGGGCACCGAAAGAATGAAGAAAATGCAACCTACGACGGCCGCCGCAGTTAACGCCAAGCTCGAGGCTTGCATGCCGGAGGCCTGTGGCTGAGAAGGTTGCGACGATGGTGGCTTGGTTTCCGACGGGGGTTGTGGGGCATCGACGCCAGATTTGACTGGTTCCATGTAAGGTGGGCTCCGGCCAGGAAGAGAGGATGGGGAGAAAAAGCAATAAGATCCGAAAAAGAAAAAAGAACCGGCGAGATTCTAACATCGCTTTACGAGGTATGCTATTTGAAAAGAATTGACGCACCGGGGGCAGATGCAGAATTGTCCATAATTTCTTGCATTCTGAGAGAAGTTGTCCGCGAAGAGCGATCTCCTTTCGAAAAATCGACATCGCGACAGTGCACCACTCCTTTCGACGATTGCAATTCGGCGGGATCTAAGCCAAACTTTTGGCTGACGGAGTCTGTTTAGGTTTATCAGGGCAGGGCACGTGAAATGGCAACTTCAGAATCGAACTCAATTCCCATTCTTCCAGAAGGACGGCCCGGTAAATATTGGATCGGGTTCGATCTGGGTGGGACGAAGATGCTTGCCCTACTTCTCGACGAAGAAATGAAAGTTGTGGCCCGCCGCCGTAAGAAGACAAAGGGGCACGAAGGCGTTGACGATGGACTCAAACGCATCGAATCAACCATCGAACAATTGCTGGAAGAGGCTCAAGTTCGTAAAGAGCAGGTTGCTGGAATCGGGATCGGTTGCCCCGGGCCAGTGGATTGGCGTAAAGGCATTGTCAAGGAAGCGGTGAACCTCAAATGGTTCAATGTTCCCGTTGGCGAGTTTCTGCAAAAGAAATTTGGCTGTCCATGTGCGGTACTCAATGATGTGGACGCAGGCGTCTTTGGTGAATATCGATTTGGGGCAGGGGAGGGGGCGCATTGTTTGCTCGGAATATTCCCTGGCACAGGTATCGGTGGCGGCTGCGTTTATGACGGCCAAATCTTGCAAGGAAAAAAATTAAGCTGCATGGAAGTCGGACACATACGCATCAGCAGCAGTAACCGAGTTGCTGGTCTCGAGATGTCGGGCACATTGGAAGCCGAGGCTAGTCGCCTCACCATTGCTGCAGAACTCGCCAAGTTGGCTTATCGAGGCGAAGCAAAGCATCTTATGAAAACAGCCGGTACGGACTTGTCCAATATGCGCAGCAAAGTGATTGCTGAAGCGATCAAGGCTGGTGATGAAGAGGTGGAAAAGGTTGTGCGACGAGCTGCGAGAGAAATCGGCGTGGCTGTTGCCAACATGGTTCATCTACTTTGCCCCGACCGCATTGTGCTGGGTGGTGGGTTGGTCGAAGCTATGCCTAAGCTATTCGAAGACGAAGTCTCTTCAACTGCCAAGAAAAATGTCTTCGCCTGTTATCGCGATGAGTTTGTTGTCAAAGCTGCCGCTCTCGGTGACGATGCCGGCGCCATGGGCGCTGCAGCTTGGATCGCGAAGAAGTGTTTAGTGGTTCAGTGATTCAGTTTTCAGTGATTCAGTCTATTTCTGAATCACTGAATCACTGAACCACTGAAAACTGAATCACTGAAACCTGAACCACTGAAAACTATAGAAACTGATTAATCAGGTTTTCGAGCATTTCTTGACGGCCGCTGGTGTTGGCGTTCGCTTCGCCTTTCTCAAGCATATAAGCTTCCAAGCGAGCGAAATCTGCTTTGCCCGATTCGATTTCAGCACCAATGCCGCTATCCCAACTGCTGTAGCGTTGTTTCACGAAATCAGACAAGCGACCATCAGCACGAATGGCGGCGGCAATCTTCAAGCCGCGAGCAAATGCGTCGATACCACCAACGTGAGCATGGAACAAATCGATGGGCTCGAAACTCTCGCGGCGAACCTTGGCGTCAAAGTTCACGCCACCTGTTCCAAGGCCACCATGCTTGAGAATCATCAACATGGTTTGTGTTGTGAGATACAAGTCTGTTGGGAATTGGTCGGTATCCCAACCGAGCAACAGGTCGCCCGTGTTGGCATCGATCGAACCAAGGGCGCCTTGGTAACCAGCGTAATCCAACTCATGCATCATGGTGTGGCCAGCCAGCGTCGCATGGTTGGTTTCGATGTTGAGTTTGAAGTAAGGTAACAAGTCGTAGGCACGCAAGAAGTTCAAGCAAGCTGCGGCATCGGAATCATATTGATGTTTGGTGGGCTCTTTCGGTTTTGGCTCAATCAAGAACTGACCCTTGAAGCCGATTTTCTTAGCGTAATCGACGGCCATGTGGAAGAACCGAGCCAAGTGATCGAGCTCTCGTTTCATGTCGGTGTTGTAAAGGTTTTGGTAACCTTCACGCCCACCCCAGAATACATAGTTTTCGCCACCAAGCATCTTGGTGACTTCTAAGCACTTCTTCACCTGTGCACCAGCAAAGGCGAACACATCTGCATTGCAAGAGGTTGCAGCGCCATGCACGAATCGCGGATTGCTGAATAGGTTCGCGGTGCCCCATAACAACTTGATGCCAGTCTGTTGTTGTTTGGCAAGCAGAGCGGCTGCGATCTTATCTAGAATCGCATGGCTTTCCTTTAAGCTGTTTCCTTCTGGTGCAATATCACGATCATGGAATGCATAATAGGGAACGCCGAGCTTCGAGAAAAATTCGAAGGCTACATCGACCATGCGGATGGCATTGTCGACGCTGTTGGTTCCATCGTCCCAAGGGCGAATCATGGTCGACGCGCCGAAGGGGTCACTGCCCGTTCCTCGGAAGGTATGCCAATAGACCACGCTTAGGCGCAAATGGTCCTTCATCGACTTACCTTCGATCATTTCGTTTTCGTTGTAGTATCGATAGGCAAGCGGATTTTTGGAGCTTGGGCCTTCGTAGGGAATCTTGCCTACTTCTGGGAAATATTGCATGTTTGCTTCACCTTCCATAAAAGGAAACATTATTGAGTTGGAAAGCAGGTCTGGTCAAAAAGACACCGCTCCATAGATCGAAGTCCGGTCGAGGCCTATTTTGTAGCATCGCCCAAAAAACAACACCAGCAGGGCGAAGTTGACCACTTAGGAGAGGTTTGTTTATGTGTAAGCGTGTGCATGAAAGACAGAAAATATCTTCTCGCGTGTTCATGTAGTGTTCAGCTCGTTTTCTTGCGTAAAACGCTTTCACCCCAGGCAGGGAAGAGGGAAAGTAAAACCAAGAGCAAGCGTGATTTTGCAGGAAAAAGCATTTCAGGATAGCCGTTGGTAGCACCATCTAGAATCTGTTTGGCCAAAGCAACGGGGTCGAGGCCTCTGAGTTTAGCACCTCCACCTGGCGCAGAAGCCGATTCTGGAACGTTGCGTTGGTTCGATAGTTCAGCGTAACGCTTCTCAGCATCATCGCGCCGAATTGGTCCCGGGCAAGCGAGCATGACATGGATACCATCTTCGGCGAGTTCCAGGCGAAGTTGTTGAGTGGCGGCTGCCAAACCAAACTTTGTAACCGAATAGCCGCCCAAAAATCGAGGGGCAAACTTCGACGATAGAGAACCGATATTGATCACGGTTCCGCTCGATTTCTTGAGGGAAGAATGAAAGGATTTCACTCCATGAATTGCGGTCAAAACATTTATGGAAAAAAGTCCCTGCAACTCTTCGGCTGTCACATCAAGCAGCCGACCCCGGTCTGATTTTCCAACGGCATTGATCAATAAGTCAACTCGATCGGTTTCTTGGGCCACGGCTTGAGCTGCTTGTTGCAGGCTTTCTAAGTTGGTCGCGTCGCCACTAATTGTCGAGATAACTGCTGCCGGAAATTGTTGCCGCAATTCCTGTGCGAATGCTTCCAAAGGGGCCTGCTGACGAGCGATTAAAAAGAGGCGACTGCCGCGTGAAGCCAGCTCACGGGCTAAATGGGAACCGAATCCAGTGGAGGCTCCTACCACGACGGAAATCACTTTCGGCCAAGGGGGTAAGCTCATTCGCGGTTGTTCACGCCAAAAGGATGAAAATATCGAATTCAAGAAGTTGAGCCCTAAATTCTAACCCGGACTTCGAGGAAGCTGGGAGCGCCGAATCGCTACAACCGGTATATTCGCGCGAAGTAAGGTGGTCACTTTACCCAAATTCTGTGTATTGAGGCATACAAACCGACCTCAAATAGGGGGCGACGTGAAACGTAAGCTAACGTTCAGCTAGGGTTTCCTTCAAGCTAACCAGCTTGGTGACTCTATTGTAAGGTTCGCAATGGATTACCGAATCTGGGTAAGCAATCTTTCCGCGTGTACCAACTACGAGTACAACGAACATGTTGACGACATATCCGGTGATTGAACCGGCCCTTTCCATTGTGCCCATGACTGCGAGTGAATCCATGAATAGTGCTCGTCCAAGTTTGAACGAGGCTCGTACCAAAATCGTTGCAACCGTTGGACCGGCTTGCAGTTCGATTGAAACCCTATCCGAACTAGTCAAAAACGGCGTTGATATATTTCGCATCAATGCCGCCCACGGAAAGACGGCCGATTTTGAAGCGACCCTCGCCAAAATCAAAGAAGTTCGCGAACGAACTGGAACACCCGTCGGCGTACTGCTCGACTTGGCTGGTCCGAAGATTCGTTTGGGTGGCTTGTTTCAAGACAGTCCGATTGAGGTTGAGGTCGGCAAGGTCCTCAAGTTCGTGCGTGGTGAAACGGTCTCGGCAGCCGATCAGTTGTGCAGCAACTACTCTCGGCTCGTTGATGAAGTACAAGTTGGTGACCGCATCATGTTGGCTGACGGAACCATTTCGCTGCAGGCCATCGACAAAAACAAAGACTCTGTTACTTGCCGCGTTTTGACATCTGGCACCATTCGTTCACGACAAGGGATCAACTTGCCGGGTGTGGCGCTCAGTGTCTCCGCGATGCGTCCTGAGGATATTGAAAACGCAATCTGGGGTGCCCGCAACGAAATCGATTTCATCAGCTTGAGCTTTGTGCGCTCTGCCCAAGATGTTTATTCGTTGAAGAATCTTCTCAGCTCACTCGACAGCCAAGCTTTGGTGATCGCCAAAATCGAAAAGCGTGAGGCGCTCGATCGATTGGAGCAAATCGTAGAAGCTGCTGACGGCGTGATGGTTGCTCGTGGCGACTTAGGTGTTGAAATCGATGTGGCTGAAACACCAGTTGCTCAAAAACGAATTATCGCAGTGTGTCGCGAAAAACTGAAACCAGTGATCGTGGCTACGCAGATGTTGGAGAGCATGCACCACAATCGTCGCCCCACACGAGCTGAAGCGAGCGACGTGGCTAACGCGATTCTTGACGGTGCAGACGCTTGTATGTTGAGCGGTGAAACAGCTATCGGCGATTATCCTGTTCAAGCTGTCGAAACGATGAATCGCATCATGTTATTCACGGAACAGCTGTTGCGAGATCAACCACCTTCAGCTCGAGTGAAAGTATTCGATCGAGTGCACCCGATCACTTCGGCTGTGACGCACAACGCCGCCAACATAGCGGAAGCGATTGGTGCGAAATTGGTTGTCGTCGCTAGTCGAACCGGCGGAACAGCATGGGTAAAATCGAAACAACGCAATTTTACACCGACCGTTGGCGTGAGCGATTCAGATGTCACGCTGCGACGCATGAGTTTGTTCTGGGGCATCATGCCTCAGAAGATCGATAACCTCGATAATCCAACGCACTTATTTGAAGAAGTGAGTCGGTGGGGCCGGACCAACGGCATATTGTCGCCTGGCGACCATGTGGTTTTTGTGACCGGTACCGGTGTGATCGACCACACCCATAATTTGCTGGTCGTTCACCAAGTTCCTGCCGATACTTGACCCTACCCCCACTGCTTGTTACTTTAATAGGTATGAATCGCAACTATTTCACCCAAAACGGTAGCCTGAGCGACGTTTGCTCATCGAATAGCGGCAATAACTGCCTGCTATTGGGTGGTATTCTGCGCCTAGAACTACTAGGACTGGCCTAGCCAAGTCCCGGGGATTAGTTGTCGTATCCACTAAATGCGTATAACCCCAGGGCTTAGCCATAGGCCCTGGGGTTTTTTTGTTGCTTTAAGTATTTCCTCTCGCGGACGAAAGTGAAAGAAAATGTCATCTGCCGATCAGCCATCCGCTTCATCCAACTCTCGAACCATAAAGATCTTTGACACCACCCTACGTGACGGCGAACAGTCACCTGGTGCCAGCATGAACTTGGCAGAGAAATTGGAGGTTGCTCATGCGTTGGTCGATCTAGGTGTGGACATTATCGAGGCGGGGTTTCCGATTGCTTCCCCTGGAGACTTCGAGTCGGTGCGCGAGATCGCCAACTCCGTGCGTGGTGCCACGGTTTGCGGGCTCGCTCGCTGTAACGATGGCGATATCGAGCGGGCTTGGGAAGCATTGAAAGGCGCACCATCACCACGTATCCATGTCTTCCTCGCTACCAGCTCCATTCATCGTCAGTTTAAATTGAAAATGACAACAGATGAAATTGTTCAACGAGCTGTCGCTGGAGTTCGCAAAGCTTCCTCACTTTGCGATGACGTTGAGTTTTCTCCCGAAGATGCGGCTCGTACGGAACATGACTTTCTCTGTCGAGTGGTTGAAGCTGCAATCGACGCCGGCGCTACGACCATCAATATTCCTGACACCGTCGGCTATGCGACGCCGCAAGAAATGTACGAACGCATTCAACTCTTGCTCAATCGTGTTCCCAATATTGACAAGGCGATCATCAGCGCACATTGCCATGACGACCTCGGATTGGCTGTTGCCAATAGTTTAGCGGCTGTTCAGGGCGGGGCAGGGCAGGTCGAATGCACCATTAACGGCATTGGCGAACGAGCGGGTAACTGTTCGCTCGAAGAAATCGTCATGGCGCTTAAAACACGCGAAGACTATTATCGCTGTGCTACACGCATCAATACACAACGCTTGGTTCCAACAAGCCGACTAGTTAGCAAGGTTACTTCATTGGAAGTGCAACGCAACAAAGCGATTGTCGGTCGCAACGCTTTTGCCCATGAATCGGGAATCCATCAAGATGGTATGCTCAAAGAACGCAGCACGTATGAAATCATGCGTCCCGAAGATGTCGGCTTGACCAAGACCGACTTGGTGTTAGGAAAACACAGCGGGCGCGCTGCACTCTCCGATCGAGCTCGAGCATTGGGGTACCAACTTACTGGCGAACAACTGCAAACCGTCTTCGAGAAATTCAAGATCTTGGCAGATAAGAAAAAAGAAGTTTATGACGGTGATATCGTAGCGCTCATTCAAGAGCAAATCAGCGGTCAAGTTCAACAAGCTTGGACGCTTGTCTCTTTCGATGTTGTGGCCGGTTCAGGCAAGCAGCCCAGTGTTCGCTTGACGTTAAAGCATGGCGAGAAAGAATACACAGAAGAGGCGACACAAGGCGATGGACCAATTGATGCAGCCTTCTGGGCGGTTGAAAAGATCACGGGCTATAAAGTTCTCTGCAAAGACTTCCGTGTCCGCAGTGCCACTTTAGGTCGCGATGCACTCGGGGAAGTGACCGTCGAAATCGAATACAATGGTATCGCTCATCGCGGTGTGGGGCTTTCAACTGATACGGTTGAAGCAACCATCTTAGCGATGCTAAACGCCATCAACCGTATCGCTTCTATGCCAGAGACCAGCGGCGTGCGGCTCAAGCCCCAGTAGTCGGCTTGATATCTCCTGGTATTCTTCCGTTCTGATGTTTTTCAGTCTGGCTTCGCGTGACTCATTGTCCGCGAAGCTAGGTTAGTCGCGCCACGGTGTGTTCCGCAAGTCGAGTTATATAAGAGGGAAAGTCTTGCTCTTGATAATGTGTTGTAAGAGGGAGGGGGCTGTGTTGTAGACTTGCTGCACACACCCTACAAGAGCTGTTGTTGCATTTTGAGGACTCGCTCGGCAAGGGTTTCGCTGCTGAGTCGCTCACGCATACGCTCGACCAATAACGGAAATGCTAAGGGAGTCGGTTTCTTGGGATGCTCGACCAAACACTCCATCGACTCCAAACGCTGCATCGTCAACATCAATCGCTTCCATTCCAGTTGCTTTTCCATCGCTTCGCGCCGACTCTGCTGGAGCAATAATGAATCGGGCTCAAACTGAGCGAAGACGTCATAAAAAAGATTGCTTGATGCTTGTAGGTAACGCATGGTCTTACTGCGGCCAGGAAACCCAGAATGGATCATCCCCGATATTCGCGCAATTTCACGGAAATGTCGCTTTGCCATCTCCGTCGAATTTAAGCTCTCGCCGATGTCACTTTCCAAATCATCTATCGAGAATAAGTCAGCAAACTTCACACTGTCCAGTTCAACTGCTTCGACAGATTCCAACAGCAAACCATAGTCGTTGATGGCGATCGAAAATGTAATCGGCTTAAGACGACTCAATCTCAACGCCAACAAAGCGGCTAAGCCTTCATGCACCAACCGTCCTTCGAAAGGATAAAAGAGCAAGAGGTGTCTTTTCTTGAATTCCAATTGCTCGATCAATAATTGCCGCTCATTGGGAAGGTGACTCCATTTTGCTTGCAGGTTCAATAGCGGTTTCACCGCTCCCATTTCACTTCCATCGAATTCGCCGCGCGAGGCTGCCGCGATTTCAGAGCGCATAGCAGCCGATAATTCGCTGGAGAGTGGCATGCGACCTCCCATCCAACGCGGCACCGCAGTTGGTGTACCGCGAGTTCTCTTCACGTAGGCCGTATTGTCTCGAACGCGTACCAGTTCCAGCAGTTTGCCTGCGAGCAAAAAGCGATCGCCCGGTTTAAGTCTCGCAATAAACGTTTCTTCGACACTCCCGAGTTTGCTGCCTTTGAGATATTGAACTTGCACTTCAGCATCAGAAGTGATTGTCCCGATCGACATGCGGTGTTGCCTAATTGTTCGCTTGTCGGTCACCGAATAGCCCTGTTCCGTTTGTTGCAAGCGATGAAATTCTGGGTAGGCATGCAGCGATTCGCCCCCTTCTGTGCAGAACTTTAATACCCAGGCCCATTCGAAATCCGTCAACGATTCAAAGGCCGCTGTATCGCGAACCTCATTGAGTAGTTCTTCGCTACGATAGCTTGCTTCAATGCCACAAGTAACCGCATGTTGAACTAAGACATCGAGTGGTTTATTTTCAGGGATGCGTCCTTCGATATGACGGTGCTGTATCGCTCGCCTGGCTGCAGCCAATTCAACCAGTTCTAATGCATGTGTCGGTACGAAGGTCAAACGGCTTGCTACACCCGGACGATGGCCGCTGCGACCCGCCCGTTGAATCAATCTGGCAATCCCTTTTGGACTGCCGATTTGAATCACTTGCTCGACCATCGGATAATCAACTCCCAGGTCGAGACTGCTGGTGCACACAACTGCTTTTAGATCACCGAGTCGCAGGCGTTCTTCTACCCATTGCCGCACCGAAGTGTCCAGTGAACCATGATGAATGGCCAACATCCCTGCCCAGTCGGGGCGTGCTTTCAACAACGCTTGATACCAGACCTCGGTCTGGGAACGTGTGTTGGTAAATACTAACGTGTTCTTCGCTTGATCGATCATCCCAGCTACTTCGCTCACCATGGTTCCCCCGCTGTGGCCGGCCCATGGAAAGCGTTCAATCTGCGGTGGCAATAGCGATGCGATTTCGGTCTGTTTTTTGATGTCGCCTTCGATGATCAAGGCGTCGCGGCCGCGCTCCGGACCAACCAGTGTCGTTAAGGCTTGCTCCAAGTTTCCCAACGTCGCAGAAATTCCCCAGATCTTAAGGTTCGGACATAAGCGGCGAATCCGTGCGAGTGCCAATTCCGTTTGCACGCCGCGTTTGGTTCCCAGCAACTCATGCCATTCATCCACCACAACGCATTGTAAGCTGCTGAGTTTAGTGCGAAAGTCTTCGTAGGTTAGTAAGATGGTGAGGCTTTCGGGGGTAGTGACGAGCGCGTCAGGGATATCTTTTCTTTGTTTCGCTTTGGTCGAGCTGCCGACATCGCTGGTTCGAAGTTGGACGCGCCACGGAAGATCAAGTTGCTCGGCGCTCTGTTGTAGCGCGTTAACAGTGTCGCCAGCTAAAGCTCGCAAGGGAGTGATCCAAAGAACTTTGAGGCCTGGTTGAAGTTCACCTTCTTTTTCTTGTAGTTCGCTCCAGCCTTCAAGCACAGGCCCTAACCACGCAGCCATGGTTTTGCCCGTACCGGTCGCTGCGTGCAGTAGGCCGCTTTTGCCTGCCAGGTAGGCTTCCCAAGTCTCTCTTTGGAACGGAAATGGCTTCCATTTTCGTGTGCGAAACCACTTTTCGAGATGTTTCCAGGCTTTCTGCTGGAATTGCGTTGTTGTGGCCGTCAAACATCTGCCCCCAGAATAGCGGGAATGGTATCTTGTCCCCGATATATAGTATGACGGCTGCGAAGTGGGTACGATCCCATGGTACAGCAGAGGGAGTTTTAAACCAATTAAGCAGTACGGGGTGTAAGATGTCGGTTCCAAGCAGGGAGTGGGCGGAATCCTTACGGACCCTCCCCCAGCACCTGCAAGAACGGAGTTACCTCTACAGTGATGGTGCACCTGAGCATGATGGAGATTTCGTGCTCTGTTGGTTGCATCATGCTTTTCGTTTGGATGAGAACCCCACGTTGGATGTCGCGCGGCATCTGGCTGTTCAATCTGGCCGACCATTAGTCGTTTATCAGGCCGTTTGTGAACACTATCGTTATGCGTCCGATCGGCATCATTGGTTCATGTTAGAAGGGGCTCGCGATCTGCAAGCGCAGATGGCCGATAGTGGACTGAGTTATTACTTTCATCTCGGTCGGCCGGGGCATCGCGAACCACACCTCAAGACGTTAACGCGACAGGCAGCGTTAATGGTGACAGAGGACTTTCCTCTCGACCCAACCATGCCTTGGACAGAACGTCTTAGCCACACCACGCCCACACCGATCGTGTTGGTGGATGCCGCGTGCGTAGTGCCGATGCAGATGGTGGGCAAGGCGTATGATCGAGCATTTGCTTATCGAGAAGCTACCGAGAAGTTATATGCCGAGCGAGTTGATCGTGATTGGCCTGAGTGCACTGCGATGCCTGCGGCCTATCGCGGGCCTCTTCCGTTCGAGCCGGTCGATTTGCAAAACGTCTCGCTGGCTGAACTGATCGCTCAGTGCAACATTGATCATGCTGTGGGGCCAGTGGGTGACACTCGCGGTGGTTCTGCGGCAGGCTATCTGCGTTGGAATGAGTTTAAACAAAATCATTTGGCGCAATACGCCAAACGTCGCAACGATGCCACAGTGCGCGGTGTAAGTCGATTATCGGCTTATCTTCATTATGGAATGGTGTCACCGTTTCGGATCGCCCGAGAAGCATCTCGCTGTGGTGCTGAGAAATATTTAGATGAGCTTCTCATTTGGCGTGAGATGGCATATTGTTTTTGCCGCTATCGCGATTGTGTGGAAACGCTAGATGCGATTCCGAGTTGGGCTCGCAAGACCTTGCATGAGCGTCGACATGATATTCGTAACTGCCTTCACTCATGGGAAGTGAGTGCTCGAGGACGAACAGGTGATGCATTATGGGATGCTTGTCAGAGAAGTTTGCTGAGGCATGGTGAATTACACAACAACTTGCGCATGACTTGGGGGAAGCAGGTATTGCAATGGACCCATGGGCCTGACGAAGCTTTGGCGCGTTTGCAAGACCTTAATCATCGTTATGCACTCGATGGTCGCAACCCAGCCAGTTACGGTGGTATCTTGTGGTGTATGGGGCAATTCGATCGACCATTCACACCACCGCAACCTGTAATTGGTACCGTGCGACCGCGACCTTTGGAAGAGCATTTGCAACGACTGGACATCAGCAAGTATCGCAGTCTTATCAATCGTCCGGTGTATGGCGGCTCCCCCAATATCGCCTGTATTGGTGCCGGTCTGGCAGGCTTAAGCTGCGCTCGAACGCTGAGTGATCATGGTCTGAATGTGACCATGTTTGATAAATCGCGAAGTGTGGGCGGACGCACCTCGTATCGTCGTGGCGATGGAGGTTGGAGTTGTGATCATGGTGCACAGTATTTTACCGTGCGCGATCGACGGTTGGCTAAATATGCTTCGAGTTGGGCAGAAGATGGAGTGATCGAAGAGTGGCGAGGTCGTGTCATTGAGCTCAAGCGAGGCGAGATCATTGAAAAGCATCGTCCACAGCAGCGCTGGGTCGGTACACCTGCCATGAATTCACTGGCGCGGCATTTGGCGAGTGGAATGACAATTGAGCCTGAGTGTTTGATTACCGAATCGCGGCGTTTACCTTCGGGCCAATATGAGTTAGTAGATTCACAAGGTAAAGTTCACGGTCCTTTTGATTCAGTGCTTTACAATGTTCCTTCGCCGCAAGCAGTTCCGATCGTGCCAGCCTTTTGTGCGTGGAGAGAAAAGATGGAGTCGATTCAGTTTACTCCCTGTTGGGCTGTGATGCTTGTATTTGAGAATCGTTTCGAAGTTCCCTTTGATGGGGCATTTATCAATGACGGGCCGTTGCGTTGGATTGCGCGAGATAGTAGCAAGCCGCAACGAACAGGCCGATTCGATACGTGGGTACTCCATGCTTGTCCGGAATGGTCTAAGCCTCATTGCGAAGAGGAACGCGACTTTGTAATCAAGGCCCTATGTGAAGCATTGCGGGAGGCCACGGGAGAACGGTTGCCCGAGCTTATCTCGTCCACTGCACATCGCTGGCGATACGCTCAGCCGACGCAATGCCTAAGTGATCACTGTTTATGGGATTCTGAGCATATGTTGGGTGCCTGTGGTGATTGGTGTAACGGGCCACGCGTCGAAGGCGCCTTGCTGAGTGGCTTCGCTTTGGCGGGCCGGATTCTGGGGCATTTGCACGAGCACTATCCTCCACAGGAAAGTAATGCCAAGCCAAAGCAGTTGAGTTTGTTGTAGTTTGACGGGATGGGTTTGAGGCAGAATTTGTAACCTTCGATCACCCGTCCTATGAGACTAGTATCTTAGAAATTTGTGCTCGTCTTTCTGCTTCGACTCGTAGCTCCTACTTCGTACTTTGCTTCTCGTCCTCGTACTCGATATCGTCCTCGTCATCGTCATCGTCATCGAAATCGAAATCCCATTATCCATCCTCGCAACTCCTAATCTCACGTCGTCCCGTTTTTTGTATATTGTTCGTCACGAACCTATTCAAGTTTCTTGGGGCGCAACAGATCCTGTGACTACATCCGATCGTTCAATACTTCATAGAAGGGAAGATCAGGGAGGTTTTAAGTTAAGCCTGTCGGGCCAAAGTTTATGGTTGTTGGCAGGGCGAGCGGTGTTTTGGGAGGAGCGGCAAACATTGTTTGTTGCCGATTTGCATTTGGGCAAGGATGCGACGTTCCGGCAAGCTGGATTAGCGGTACCGGCAGCCAGTAGTGCCGACAGCTTGAGGCGTTTGCAGGAATTGATTGAGGACTATAAGCCAACGGAGTGTGTCATTCTCGGTGATTTGATTCATGCCGCGGATTCATTGAATGAGCGAGTACATGCCGAGATCAGCGAATTTTTTGAGCGGGTGCCTCAATGTCGCTGGCGATTGATCAAGGGGAACCACGATCGACATACGAAGAAGTGGCCGCCGCACTGGCCACTGCTTATTGAATCGGAGGGAGTCGTGATGGAACCATTTCGTTTGCTGCACATTCCGCCGGCTGAGGATGGGGCGCAAACGCTTTCAAAGCAAGGAACGTTGGCGTTAGCCAGTGAATTATCGTCTCCCCCCGAGTTCCCCTTTTTAGCTGGACACATTCATCCTGCTTGGCGTAGCTCATCGAGTATCTTGGTTCGCGAAAAGCTACCTTGTTTTTGGTTGACCCGAAATGGCCTAGTCTTACCCGCCTTCGGCACCTTTACGGGCACCAAAGTGATCGAGCGAAGTTCCAGAAACGATCGTGTTTTTGTTATTGCGCAAAACCAGATACTTGAGATTTAACCGGTTGGCTCGATTTCGGTATAATAAACAAAAGCCAGTTTTCGGATGAGCTTTGTTTACGGATTACTCCGAAGCTTGTTAAATGGCTACTTGCTGTGATGCGGTGTTCAAAACGGAGTAGTCCACTAATTCGGGATGCTCGTTTAATAGACCCCAAGCTTTGCCTCGCTCGAAGATGACGATATCTCCCTGCTTCGCCCGACTCACAACTAATGTTTCTTCTAGGTTGTGGTTGTTCGGTTTTTCGACTGAGAAAACTCGCACAGAACCATGGTGAATAATCACAACATCTCCTTTGTCGGACGCAGGATGTAATTCTATTGCCTCGAAGCGGCGTAGTGTCTGCCGCGCAACGGTGTTCACACAGATCTTGTAGGACCTCTCTTTTGAGCAGATGTGGTGTGGAAGAGAGGGGATATACGATCGCTGGGGCGTAATGACAGTTTCGCTATTCGCAGGAGTTTGACACTGGGCGAAAAGTGGTCCTGTGATATCAATGGTGGGGCTAGAGGAGATTGGGTAACGCGTTATAACCAATTCTCCTGATTTCAATGCTCTTCTAGCGGACTGACAGAGAGTGTTTGCAGAAATTAGTAATCCCGACGAATCCCAAATCTCGAGCATGAGACGACCGTCAGGGGTGCTAGAGGTGGGCAGAACCCAGTTCGAGTTGACGCTTTGTAAAGTAAGTTGAGACTGCCTAGAAATTGTTTCTGGATCTCTACTATATTCACGATAGTTGCAAACCAGTCTTAGCATTTGAATTGGCGTGTCATTTATCCAGACTCTTCCACGCACGGCAGCAAATTTGCTAAGTCTCCGCAAATTGAATCCGTGGTCGGAGTCGCTTAGGCTTACTGGTCTGAGTGGATACATGTAGACGAGCGAGTTTGGATCATAGTGTTCCAATCCAAGGGCCAAATCGAGCATTGGCAACCGTTCGATCATCGTATCCAATCGCAGAATTGAACTTTGCTTCTCCATTTCTTGTTCCTTAGTGAGAATGTTGAAGAAAGGCGAAAAAGACAAGATCCGTTTGCCCAGTGTTTTTTATCCCGTGATATCCGCCGGACTTTGTATAGAGCAAACTTCCAGGGCCGACCGGTAGTTCACGACAGTTTTGTGTACCTAGCCCGAGAACAGGTACTTGGCGTAAAGGAAAGTTATGGAATTGTTTGTCGTCGAACTCGCCCACTAGCGCAAGTCCTTCTCCGCTGATGAAGTAGTAGACTTCTTCTGACCCAATATGCAGATGCACACCTTCGATCGCACCAGGCGGGATTTTGACAACATGCGCAAAGATGCAATCGCCACCCAGTTCTTCCTGCAGTAACCACTTCACGCGAATGATGTTTTCTTCTAAAGACCTCGCTGTGTATTTCGGGTCCAACATTGCATCCCGGTACTCAACGTCTGGGACGTCGCGATTGGTGTCGTAGATGTACTTGATGGTGTCTTGGAAGTTTAGATGGTAGCGACCTAAGTACTCGTCGTTTTCAGGTGAATTTGGAGTGGCTCGGTTAGCCCTCTGAACGACGCGTTCAAGATTGTTGTCACAGACTTGGTTTTGATGTTTTTCCAATTCCTCAAATCTGGTAGAGATCGACCTTAACTGGGTAAAGTCCTGTACAAGTTTTGACATGGATTCCGAACGAGTTATTGGAGCTTGACGCCCCATCAATGACCGGACGCTTGGGCTATGCCAGTTTCCTTGATTTACATCGAGTCGATGCCAGATTTCGGTTGCGTAGCTGCAACTGCGATGACAAAAAGGCATATCGACGACTATCTCTCGACTTTCCTTATGTTCGTTATTCTTGACTTCAAGTTTCGCTCGGATGCAGCTACCCAAAGTTCGTCCGTATAGACGAATGCACTCCTGCATCCAATTGGCTTTGAAGTCTAGGCGAATGAAACTGCAATATTCCGCGCCGTCTATGCTTACGTATCCGAGTAACGCAGTGAAATCCTTTTGACTTCTTGCTTTTGTGATTTGATAACGATAGCGTGACGAGTCGCACGAGGCTGCTAACTGAAAGGAATGGCGGATTTGGTCTGGATAGAAGTCGATATGAGATCGGGAGTAGAAGTCGGACGGCGTGGGGTGAGAGATCGGCGGCATATTAGACTCTTTGCTTGATGAGCCTGGAAACTCGTAACGCGTTGGCTTGGATGGTAAGGGTTGGGTTGGCTCCCCCTCCAGTTGGCATAAAGCTACCGTCTGTAGCGTATAAATTGGTAAGCCCCCAAAATCGACAATCGGCGTTGAGAACGGAATCCTCTTCGCAATTTCCGAATCGCAAACCTCCAAGCAAGTGGTGGTTCAGTCGGCATTGTGAGTTGTCGCTATCGCATACACTTCCGAAGGATTGGACTTTAAGTCCAGTGCCGCTTTCCAAAATATCGCGGCAGGTCTCTGCGAGTCTCTTTGCAAGTAGCAAATCCTGTTGGTGCCACTTCATTTTTATCTGAGCTACAGGTAAACCCCAGCGATCCTTAATGGTGGACGCAAGTTTGATGCAATTTGTCGAGCGAGGTACTTGGTTACCTATCGCAACAACCGTGCGAACCCGTCCGTAACCGAATGTCATCCACTCCAATACGTTTTGTCCGATTAATTGGCGAGTGCTCAAGAAGGAAGCCCAGGGGCGATCGATTCCCTGGTCGTGAAAGTTCCTGGCGAACCCGATTGGCAAAAGGCGATTTCGAACGTTGTAAACAACACCCCCTGCCCAAAGCCCATGTTGGGTAAGATATTCATCTGTTTGACAGTGATTTGTGGCCCAGTCGCTTTCCAAACCGAAATCGCTTCCGTTGCTTGTGAGTCCAGGATCGATAACTTCGGCTCCCGAAAATACGTGACTCATGAAATGTCTGCCCAGTAGTCCATTTCGTGCAATTCTCCGCTTTAGGTCGCGTGAATTAGAAGCAGCCAATAGGCAGAGTCGAATCGTTTCAACAGCTCCCAATGCTAAGACGACAATCCGAGCTGAGGCAGTTCGAAGTTCACCAAACGCATTGCGATATAGGACTTCCGTAACACGCCCTCTTTCGAGTTTGAAGTCAAAAGCGGTTGAGTAGCAGCGAAGGTCAAAGCGATTGTTTGTCAGCAGCGGCTTGATATGTGTTACGAATGTGGAGGACTTTCTCCCTGAGGGGTCGGGGTAGCCTGTTAGAAGTCCTTGCATCGATGCCGTCACAGTATTATCGATCGTTCGCTGAGAAGGTATGTGATTCGCTGTGATAAACGCTTGTGGTGTACGATACTCGTGCATGTTGTGTAATTTCATGCCGAGCCACGGAGTTTCTCCTTCTGCACTCGGGGGAAGTGGTTTTTGATAATGATTTTGGGCGGAAGGAGGCGATTCAGAAGTTTTCGGCAATTCGCCAGAAATTCCAAGAAAGTTTTCGATGTCAGCGTAGGGTTCTTCCATCGCATGTGCGTTTATGGGCCAGTCTCTAACGTCTCGCAGTAGTTCGGCAGTTACTGAGCGCGAGCCCTTTAGCTTCGAACGTACAATGTACTCTCTCAATGCGAAATCTCTTGGGTGAAAGCGAATCGATACGGCGCCATAGCGGTTCGACCCTCCTCCCAAGCCGATAGAAGTCCAGCCTTCAGAGGTTAATGTCAACTTCCCTGCGTCGTTTCTGTAAACATGTGGAGAATCATTTAGATCTACAGAATCGACGCCCGAAAAATACTCAGTTGAGTTCATCGAGTACTTCATCGGGCCATAGCTTGTAATTTCATCCGGTAAATCGGGGGAAGGTGGCCCCCCAGCGTCGAGACCAATGACGGAAAGTCCAGCTTCAACTAAAGTGTGGGCTGCAACGGCACCTCCAGCACCGAGTCCAATCACAATCGCATCTGCATCAAAGTGTCTTTTCATGATTTGTGTTATCCATCGCTGCGGCGTTTAAGGGTTTCATTTTTTATTTGGTTAAGGAACCGAACCCCGGTCGTATGCTGGATACAACCTGAGGTGGGGGCCGCGAAGGCGGCCATCCACGCAAGACGCTTTAGGATCGCAATGCACTCACCTGGAGCTAGGCCCGCACAAGTTTTGTCCGAGATTTTGGTATGGCTAATTCGTTTGAGGCAACGAGAAATCAGCTTCAAATTCTGCCAGTGGTCGTAAGGGGCGGAGTTGGTCGACGTTTCACACAATAGTGCTTCGAATTGGACCAAGAAAGCGAGGATCGAATCACGAACGTGCCATTCTTGTTTTGTTAACCAGTGGTCGATGAAATGGATGTCGAAAAGGTAGTCGCCATAGGTTGGTTCCTGGTTTCCCAATGGAAGGATGGCATGTGAGATGGTGGATATTGCGTACCTCTGTTTCGGCGATAGCGAAATCGGTCTACGAAATTGATGAGTAAAGAATTGCGAGTACTCATCACCCCATAACGTCGTACGCTGTGGGTTGATAGGGTCGAGAGTTTCAACATCATCGACGATGTAGTGGTAGTGGAACAGTTTCTCTGTTGGTAGCTCCAGGTCAATCCAATACACGTCGGTGGGTTTTCCCTCATACTGCAATTGCCTTAGCGGATGATGTTTTGGCTGGTATGGAGTAAAGTTGCCCCAAACTGCTACCGATGAAAAGGCGTTGGAGTTTCTGCGGCAATCCAGTACGAAAATGACAATCATCGACCTTTCGTCTTTGGGGATCAGTAGCGGAAGTCTCCAGCAATCGGGAGTGTTAGTCATCGGACTGTCCGCTGTGAGATTAGTGCGTTGTTTGTGTCGACCGTCATAAAGGGCTCGTGATGATCTAGCGACAAAACGCAAGACCTCTCTTTCTGCGAGCTCTGTTGACGAATCTCGCATATTCGGATGGCGTAGAGAATTTTGACGCAACATTTTCATGACTACCTACTGACAAGGGCACTTACGATCTTATCTTTGACTCGACGTTCAGAGCGAAAGAGAACTTGAACAACCCAAGAGTGAGCATAGAGCAATGGGACGCTCTATACTCACTTGGCAAAACGACTTGAGGAAGGGCTACGCCTGCGCTGCTGTGTAACAGCTCGCTAGGACGAAGAAAACAATGGCGATGATTAGCATTTTAGGCTCCTTTGTTTGAAATCAGAAAATGACGCAACATACGGACAATCACAACAAGATAACGAGTGACAAAACACCGACCGGTGACAGCGAATGAAGTCAGTAGTGGTAGAACTATCCAGATCTGATCTGTGTGCGTAGTTTGAGTGCCCGCAAGACGAGAGGACTGATACGCATTGGATGCCACTAGAGCGCAGAACAGTACAAGCATTCCTTGAAGGGTTTTTCGCTCTGTATGATCTCTTTCCATTCGCCATATCAATAGCGAGATGGGCACCAGCATTCCGATTGTTTCGAAATTGCATTCCAACATCGTTATCTATCCCAAGGCTCTTCTTTTTTTCCCGGAACCTATCTTCCCGTTCGGGGAATGTGTGGTACTGGGTTACCGACTGACCGAAGTCGCTTTCATTCGACGTACTGGAGGGAAAAACGGCATTTCGGGCATTAGCGCACGGTCCCGGATCAAAAAGGTTGTTTTTTCTGGATCAGGGGCGTGGAATTGGCTTAGAGCTGCGAATCAGAAAGGGAACTCACAAGATTGGAAGGCATAAGAAGAAAATTTTTGAAATCTCAGTGCGCTTGGTTGGAATTGTACGTTTTACTTTCTGTTGTTGATGATTCGGGCGGGGTTTCGTAAAATTCAAAAGAAAGGAGCGTCTGCTGTGAGCTCTCGCGAACAAAAAAAAGAGGAACCCGCCGCTGAGGTACTCTTGGAAATTGCTGCCCTAAATTCCCCTGATCCAGATCAAAGAGTAAAGGCATATGGGAAATTACTTGCGCGAGAATCGATAAGTGATGCCCTACGATTGCATGCAGAAACACGCCAAAAGCAAAGAACCCGCAGAGGCACAGTACTCATATCAAAAGGCCATACGGTTACTGATTTGGTAGCTGACGCTGATAAAAAAATGATTGAGTTCCTGTCGAGACGGACGCTTTGCGATTTAACATCGGGATCGGCAAACGATTGGCTCAGTGAAGCGGTTGACCCTGTAAAGGCATTTCTAGACTACTTGAGAAAGGTGATTACTCGTCGGCATTTGGATTTGCTTAGAGGAAAGAGGGGAAGGCGAAAGGAAAAAGGTAGCTCTCAGCTAGCGAGACACGAAGTAGCGACCGTTGATCAAGATATTGACGAAATTCGCGATGATTTGAAAGGCTCAAGCGAAACGCCTCAACAGATTGCTGAGCGAGCTGATTTAGTTTCCTTTCTAAGACAGAAATATGGTCCGCAGGTTTTAGATTTTATAGTTCGGGGCAAAGATCTGCGTGAGAAGGCCGTTGAGCGCCTTTGCGCAAGGTATCCTGATCAAGTTCCAACCGACGAAGAAATTAGTGATGAATGCAAACGAATCCGCGCACAAGTTAGTCGGCTTCGAGCCAAAATAAAGAAGGACCTGTCCGAAGGGAGTTAAGTTTCTCTTTCGCTCAGGATACGCTTCGTATCCCAACAAAGTTGTCTCTTTTTCACTAACTGGAGTTCCAGGGTGTCGGCAGAACATTGGGTTGATCTTTTTCGCGACGAATTGGAAGATCAACAGGTTTCCTCGATTGAAGACTTTTTTGCGAGACATCCGGCCCTGTGGGAGATCACAAACACACAATTCCTTCGTGGATTGATTGAAGTTGAGCTCCAATTCAAAAGCGTTTTTATTTCAGACAGGGATTACCTAGAGAGATTTGGGCCCGACTCCATTTTTTCTGAGTGGAGCGAAACGCTTGAAGAAACGATCGAATCCCTTTTTCGAGAGCGGTTGGACGTATTGCCACAGCAATTTGTTTGGCTGAATTACGAGAAGGGTGTCAAGCGAAAGGTTGGTAGATATACACTGGAACGCTGTGTCGGCCAGGGTGGTTTTGGGACTGTGTTTAAGGCCTTTCAGGACGACACGCAATTGCCTGTGGCTCTTAAGATAATCAATGCGTGTCAACTGACGCCAAGTATGCAGCGTCGATTTAGAGACGAAACGCAATATCTTACGAGATTTCAGCACGAGAATATCGTCAAGATTATTGATGGCGGTATTCTCCCCTTGAATGATCCAAGAGGAAGTTCCTTCCCTTATCTAGTCATGGAATGGTTGGAGGGGGAGGCTCTGGATGCTTTCTGTGCAAGCCGCAAATGCACAGTCAAGGAACGCATCGAGCTTTTCATAAAGATCTGCAGGGGTGTGCAGTATTTTGCCGTGCGAAACATCGTGCATCGAGATATCAAGCCGCAAAACGTGATTGTGGTGGGGGATAAAGTCGCAGGCCAAAACGCGGCTAGCAAAGCAGGGGCTGGGATCGCTGGTTTCAGGCCAATCATCATCGATTTTGGAGCCGCAAAAGGAGTGTTGGGAGCCGAAGTCGGTACCCCGGTTCATGAAACTACGGATGGCGAGTTTATTGGAAGTAAGCCTTATGCTTCCCCAGAGCATCTTGATTCCTCGCGTGCGGCCAACCAACTGAGCGATGTTTATTCCCTTGGTTCCCTTCTCTATCAGTTATTGACTGGTACCCCGCCGGTTTCCGAGAGCTATTGTCGCAATGTCACACCCACAGTGCTAATAAGAGAACTACAAAATGCTTCGCGGCTTCCACCATCGCTTCTGTTAGCTCACCAAAAGAGTGCAGATTTAAGGACTGCTTCAGAGGGGTCCAAACGAGAACGTCCCAGTTCCATTCCAAATGTGGATCTACCTCGAACTGTCGCCGAACGAAAAACGACGGATGACGTTCTAGTTGCAACGCTTAAAGGTGACCTAGACTCGATTGTACTAAAGGCAATTAGTTACGAGCCTGAAGACCGCTATAAATCTGCAGGCGACCTTGCAGATGATCTGCAGCGATGGCTTGACAACGAGGTTGTTCTCGCGAGAAAGAGGCCAGGGGTTGCCTATCGCTTCTCCAAATACGTTCGTCGGCGAAAGGCGAATGTACTTTTGATGTTCGTTGCGTCCATAGCGAGCATCCTCGCCCTCGTCATGTTAGGCATGTCGTGGCGCGAGTCTACGCTTCGAAAAGTAGAACAGCTAGAAAGGAAGAACGCTGTCGAGAGAGAGCTTCTTGAGGCCGGAAAACGCCTACTGGCAGAGGATCGTCTGGCGACACTCCAAGAACGCGAATTTGTGGGCGCTTTACAGCGTGTGAATTCTTCCATAAAGAATGGTCATCTTAATACAGCACTTAGACTCTTGAGTGCACTTCCGTTTCCCACTTCAAGCAAAGCCGAGCTTTCGACGCTTTTCCCTGTAAGGCATCTCGAGGCAACTCTAAATCTGGCTTCGAGCCGATTGGCGACAGTCGCTCAAGTTGATGGTACTCCCTTGGCAGTAGCGGTATCCGCAGCCGATGATTGTGTCTATATCGCATACATCAAAACTCGAACGAGCGAAGTCTACATCCGACGTTTACCAAACGAGCCGGACGGAACTATCAACGAGTGGGCGACAGGTGTTAAATCGATTAAGCGTGCACAATCAGATGTGCCCAAAAATCCGTGCGTTCGCTTTTGTTCTGATGGAACAAAGTTTGTTATCCTGGATGAGGAGAAGAAGGAAATTTGTCTAGGCTCCATATCTTCTCGATCGATAGCTGCTAAAGTTGCTTCCGATGTATTGCACGAAGAGGAGCTGTCTGTTTTTCGCATTCAATGGACGCCAGATGGGAAGGCTGTCGCGGTCTCATCCAATCGCAATAGCGACCGAAATAAGATTGAAGTTTGGGGCGTTCAAGAGGATGTGCTAAAAAGGGTGAATTCGTTTGAGAATTTGAATACCCACTTGGTCACACTCGTTGGAGAGCGAGCCATTCTGACGCCTGGGACGGGCATTGATGTAGGGTACTTCGACTTTCAAGAGCGAGATTTGGACGGGAAGAATTCCATCGTTCGAAAGACACAGGTTGGCATGCTTGGGGCCAATTACCTGGTAACGCACCTCGCCTTGAGGAATTCGCTACTGCAGATACCACAGCAAGGTGGCTTGGCACGCGTGCAATCCGTGGATTTCAACCAGCTTGACCTAGCGTTCCCAGTACCATCCGGGAAATGGGTGAATTTGGCGATCTCTGGAAATGAGCGAGTTTGTGCCATCGCATCAACCGATGGCGAGATAAGCATATTCAATATTGAGAATGACTTTAACTACTTCGGACGGTCTGTAAACACGATTTTAGTCTCTGGGCTTGTACCAAATGCAATTGCCTTTTCAACCGATACCAAATCTCTCTACGTAGCCGCAACGGATGGGAGAATTTCTGTTCTCAATACAGTTCAATCCGAAGCCGTTTCTTATCTAAAGAAGAAAACTACTGTTACTGATTTCGCAGTAACGGCAACTGGATTTAAACGCGGAGGCGATGCCGTAGCGACGATCTTGGATCCGAATACCGGCAAGAATGCGCTCGCAAGCTCGGTAATGGGATACTCTCGGTGGAAGGCCCCGGCAAACCTTGTCAACCGAAGGAATCAATCCAGAGACTCCTACATAGAGTTGACTAAAACGAGCGTCGATCCAGACAAGTGCATCGTGCACTCGCGTTCTCGTCAACAAGATAGCGATAGGTGGACTCGCGAACTAAACGCCGACTTTGATGACTTTGTGCTCTCACACGACAAGAGCCTTCTCTATCTTTATAAGGTGCCGACCTGGCTTATTGGGGCTAGGATAAGGGACTTTGATGATCTTCTGCCGCCCGTTGGTAAAGTAACTTGTCTATCGACTAGCGACGGGGTTGTTCGGTGGAGTTTCAGTCATCAGCATGGTCGAATCGGTTGGATTGCACCTTTGGCCAAAGAGTTGATAATTGCACCAGAGCAAAGTGATAGGCTCAAGATTCTCGACGAAAAGGGGCAAGTAACAGCTACGCTGCAGACGCCATCCAGTAAGTGTATCGGATTGACAACGTCAGCGGATTCGAAATGGATTGCAGCCATCTTTTCTATGGATTCCGATGTTTCAAAACTCTGTATTTGGGAAAACTCAACCAGAGAACTCTATGCCGAATTTCAGCTGCCAAGTTGGAGGCTCTTCGAACTCCACTTTTCCCCTAATGGTGAATCACTTCTGATTGGCCCCGTGTTGTCAAACAGTATTCATGTTATCGATCAGATTGGGGAATCCGCGAAACGATTGGAGTTCTCTCTCGCAGACAAGTGGGGTTATCAGACCGCCGCGTTCGAATCAGATAACTCTCTATTGATTGCCGCGTCAACGGAAACGGATCGAGGAAATGGCAGCCAATTGTGTCGGATTAATCTGCGATCTGACGATAAGGTTCAAGTTCTGCAGGAGTTACCATTTTCGCTGGGTGGATTTGAGAAGATAGATGATAGCTTAGTTTTCAACTCTATCGATGGTGTTGAGTTTCATTTAGTGAATGACCAAGCGGTTAAGTTCTTTGAGATGAACGAAAAAGGTGGTGGAGCAGAGGGGGACGTTTACCAGAATGTTGTAAGTCTTGCCGCATCTCCAGATGACTCAACTGTACTCGGAATCACTGATGATAAGGCGATTATAGTTTTCGACAGTCAAACCCAAAAGGTTGCGGCCGTTTACCGTGACCTTAAAGACTCTGATGTAACAACGGGTTTTGACGCAGGTTTGGAATGGATTGATCCGAAGTGTTTCTTTACTGTGGATGTGGTTGGAAAGCAACGAATCGATACAGACAGCTCCGCTGACGTCAGTGTACGTATACAGAAATGGGAGCTACCCAATGACGTGAAGAAGTCTCCACTGAAGAAGTTAGCTCATTGGATCATTCCTAATGTGCCGGGAGGGGCCCCGGGGCACTTCGAAAAGTGTATTCCAACGTTGTACACATATGATACTGCGAACTCAGAATTGTGGTGTGTTTCCCGGCAACCTGGAAACCACTGCGAGATTCAATGCTGGGACGTTGCGACCGAGAAACTGAAAAACAGCTTTCCCATTTCCACGCTAATACGTGACTCAAGGGGTAGCGAAGAAGCCCCACGACTTGATTCTGAAGTGTTACGCTATGTCAGTTGGGGTAGGTATGTAAAGTCAAATCGATTAGCTGTGAGCACAGTGGGACAAAATTCGACAGTCGATGCTCTTGTCCTGCAAAAGAATCATGATGCCCTAGAAGTCCTCTACTCATCATCCCAAATATTTAGTGGGCAAAAGTCGGCAAGCAGATTGAACAATCTCCAGGTCACGGCGATGGCTTTGACACCGAATGGGAAAGAGCTAGCGGTCGCACGACAAAGTGGCTCCATCGAATTTCACTCCGTGGATCAGAAGGCACTGCTTTATACGATAAATGACGATTCTCGCGAGTTGGTAACAGCTATCGAGTTTTCGCCTAATTGTGAGCAATTGTTCGTGCAGAGTCTGTTGGCAGCCAAAATTCTGTTGGCCACTCCAATACCACAAGAAAAAATTCCCTGATTTTCTTGCGAGACTGCTGCGCTTGGTAGGCAAGAGACGTTGAAGACAATGACGGGCAAGCGGTTTGCCATGCGTCGCCAAACAACGCCGTAGCTAGCCAACTCATTGCAAGCGCCCTTCCAGAGTCATCAATGGAAAAGCCGCAATTGAAGAATTGAGTAAGTTACGGCAAAAGTCTTCACATTTCGTAAGGGATAGCACAATGGATCCAGACATTCTTGCGCACTTTATTAGCGGAAAAACTCCGGGAGAACCGGACTCCGGTTTCCCTCCATCACAACCCAAGGAGGAGAAAAAAGACAAAGGCCAATCGCAACAGAAATCTTCCGACTTGAAGTCGATGAAAAAATCGTGATGCGATTCATGTTGCCGCTGTGACCAACGCATCGAAGGACTCAACCGAAGGAACGAGAGATTCAAGAGGGCGAGTGAAATGCCCTTCCATTAAGTACGGGCTCTGCCTTAAAAGCCTATACCCAAGATCTGGTTTAACTCGCGTTGATTCGCGACAATGCTTGAAAGACCAACTTATCCTACAAGTTGGAGAAACTTGTAGGATAAGTTCATTCGTCGATTTGTCTGTCTAACTAACGGGCTAGGTTGGGACGTAGATTCGGACATAAATAGACGTTTTGCTTCGTTACTCCGAATTCAAGCGTCCGAGAGTTGAGAACTGGTCGAACTGATTACTTCGGCCGATTTCGTGTCATCCGCTGGCGACGACTTTCGTTTCCCGAACCTCTTCCAATCATCGAGTATTGAGTATGTGATGGGTGTGGCCAGTAAGCTAATCAGCAACGATAAAGCTTGGCCACCGATAATGACTTTCGCCATGCTCGCGCGAGCACTGGCACCTGGGCCTTGACCTAAGGCAATCGGTATCATGGCTGCGATCAACATCACTGTGGTCATCAAGATCGGTCGCAAGCGGGTATAATTAGCTTCGATAATCGCATCTGTGCGCGACATACCATTTCGACGTAGCTCATTGGTTTTGTCAATTTGCAAAATCCCATTCTTTTTCACGATGCCGATCAACATAAACAAGCCAAACATCGCATAGAGATCCATCGGAGTCTTGAAGAGCAGCAGTGACAGCAGGCCGAATGGGATCGTAACCGGTAATGCGGCCAAGATGCTGATCGGATCAAGCCAGCTCTCGAACTGTGCGGCCAGGATCAAGTACATAAACATGATGCTCAAGCCGAGTGCGACCAAAAAGTAATAGGCTGTTTCATTGAGCATGTCAGCTTGGCCGCCGAAGACGATTTGATATTCGGGTGGAAGTTTCATATCGGCCACACATTGATTCGCGTATTGAACTGCCGCATTGAGGTCAACTTCATCCGGATGAGCCATCAATGTAACCGTTCTTTGTCGGTTCAAACGATCGATTTGGCTTGGACCGAGCTCTTCACGTAAAGACGCCAGAGAGCTGAGCGGCACCGGTCCAACCGTTGGTGATGGGATCGCTAACGTTAATAGGTCATCGAAATCGCTGCGATATTCTTTGTCAGCTCGGAGCCACACATCATATTGCTCCGTTCCTTCTTTGAATGAGCTTACGATCTGTCCACCCACAATAACATTCAATGTGCTGGCCACCATCTGAACAGGGATAGCCAGATCCATTGCGCGTTCGCGATCAATTTCGACTTGTAACTCGGGCTTCCGCATAGACAAGGTCGAGTCAATATCCACCAGCCCAGGGAGTTTCTGCAGGCGCTTACGCAGATCCTCTGCATACTTCGCCAATTCATCGACTTCAGGACCTTGCAAACTGATTTGAAAGATTCGACTATCGCCGTTTGCTCCACCTCCGATAGCAGAGACGTCGGACACGGCGGTGCGTAGATCGGGATATTCAAGCAAGATCTCTCTCGCAATTCGCATCAGTTCAAACTGGCTGAATCGCCGCTCCTCCAATTCACAGAGTCGAAGATAGATCGATCCACGAGTAACGTCACCTTGCCCTTTGGCATTGCCACTTTGGCCTATACTTGTAAAGAAATGTTCAACACCTGGCAAAACGGCAAGTCGGCTTTCGATTTCGGAAATCACTCGGTTGGTTTTTTCCAGGGTGTAACCTTCGGGAGTGATAAAGCTGACTTGGAATTCGCTTTGGTCATCGCGTGGAATCATGTTGACGCCAAGATTCATTCCGATAGGGACCGTCGAGAAGACAACCAGAATGCAAACCAGAACAGTCAGCCAACGAAATCGGAGAGCCAGCTTTAAGGTCGAGCCATAGAATGATTCAGTCAGTCGATAGATCAAGCCATCTTTTGATTTTGCATGTCCTGCCTCGCCGGGTTCCAATTTGAGAAAGCGAGAGCAGAGCATTGGCGTTAGCGTGAAAGATACAAAAAGACTCATGGCGATGGCGAATGCTACGGTGACACCAAAGCTGCTAAAGAAGCGACCTACCATTCCTCCCATAAATGCGACTGGCAAGAAGATCACCATCAGTGAGAGGCTCGTTGCCAAAACGGCCAAGGCAATTTCGCGCGTCCCGACAGCCGAGGCTTTCATCGCATCGAGTCCGTTCTCCTCCATTTGGCGGAAAATGTTCTCATGCACGACTACCGCATCGTCGATCACAATTCCGATGGCCAGGATTAGCCCCAGCATAGTGATATTATTGAGAGTGAAGTCCATGTATTGCATCAGCAAGAAGGTAGGCAAAATGGACGTCGGAATGGCGAGGGTTGCGATCACTGTCGTACGCCAGTCGCGAATGAAGAGCATAATGGTGAGACCGACCAGCACGGCAGCTAACATCAAATGAAATTTCACTTCGTTCATCGACTCTCGAATGAAACGAGATTGATCTTGAGTGATTTCAACTTGGATGTCGGGAGGTAATGAAGGAGCAATGCGGTTCAAACGTTTTTGAATGGCGTCTGAGATCGCAACGGTATTAGTGCCAGATTGTTTTTGCACAAACAGACTCACCGCGTTGTTTCCGTCCAAACGGCTTAGTCCACGCGGCTCTTCGACGGAATCCACGGCGCGTCCGATATCGCGGATGCGAATGGGATAACCTTTTCGATTGGCCACGATCAGGTCGTTAAATTTTTCCGAGCTAGAGATTCTGCCAAGAGTTCGGAGTACCATCTCGCGTTCCCCTTGATCGACAATGCCGCCAGGGACTTCAACGTTTTGACTCACCAACGCCTGCCGAACTTCTTCAATGGATACTCCGAAAGACCGCAGTTTATCCGGGTCAACTTGAACATTGATGGCCCGACTTCGTCCCCCAGTCATGAAAACGTTACCCACGCCCGGTACCGTTTGTAGTTGCTCTTGTATTTGCCGCTTGGCGATCTCCGTGATCTCGCGAATATCTCGATTACCGGAAACACCTAAAGTGATGATAGGAGCTGCATCTAGGTCGAACTTATTGACTAATGGTGTTTCGATACCTTCTGGAAGCTGACGCAAAATCGACGAGATCTTATCGCGAGCTTCTTGAGCGCCGACGTCACCATTTTTTTCAAGCACAAAACGCACGACGAGTGTCGAAGTTCCTTCGCGTGTGATCGATCTCAGCTCATCAATTCCCGATATCGTATTGATCGCTTCTTCGAGAGGTTTCGTGACAGAAGTTTCCATTTCTTCGGCGCTAGCACCTGGAAGCGCTGCTGAGATAGAAATCACAGGGAAGTCCACTTTGGGGAACAAGTCGACTCCAAGTTCAAAATAGGAAACGATTCCCAAAACGACCGGAATGGCGACCAAAACCCAAGTGAACACCGGACGCCGAATACAAATGTCCGAAATGCTCATGTCCCTACTCCGTTTGTGTTAGGAGCTGATTGGGCCGGAGAGTCTTTGGTGGTTGATGTTTCCTGGGTAGCCTTTCGAAGGGTGACCGAGATTCCATCAGAGAGTTGTTTCTGACCGCTGGTGATAACGACGGCGTCGTGAGGTAGTGTGGGTGATACTAGTTCGATAAAGTCACCACTCTTTTCGCCCACGGTGACTTTGTATTCTTTGGCAACTCCATTTTCCATAACAAAGATTTTCGTGATTCCCGCGAACGAATAGAGGCCCTCTTGCGGGATCAAAAGCGCTTCAGCGGTTTCCCCTGTGATGATTCGCCCTCGTACAAAACTACCGGCCCTCAGTGAACCATCGTGGTTGGGGACTTCTATTTCCACCATAACTGTGCGTGTGGTTCGATCGATCGTGGGGCTAATTCGCTTGACGGTTCCAAGTACATTGTCTTTTGAAGTGGAGGTCGTGATTTCAACTGTCTGCCCTGTCTGAATGTTCTGGAAGTTCGCCTCGGGGATTGCTAAGCGCAGTTTCAGCGTTCTTCCTAAAACCAGTTTGAATACTTCTGTGCCTGGTCGTAACAGAGAGCCTTCGGACACAAATCGTTCGGAAACTGTATACGATTGCGCAGAAGTGCCATCGGTGAGTGTGGGAATGGGAGCCACGATTTGGCATTCTTTCAATCGCTGTTTAGCCACATCCAATTCGGCTTGTTTCAGTCGCGCTGAGGACACGGAATGTCGGGCGATCAAGATTTGGTTTTCGAGGTCAGACTTCAGGATGTCCGCTTCGGATTGGATCTGATCGAAGTCCTCAGCAGAGACAGCGTTGGTGTTTCGCAGCGGGATAGAGCGTTGGACTCGAGCTTGCGCATTCTCATAACGTAAGCGGGCGGAGACAACGGTTGGGAATTCGTCGACACTGGTGCGATCACCGGGGACTTCAGTGAGACCAATTTTGGCAAGCTCTGATTGCAGGCTTCGCGCAGCTTGAGCGACAGCCAATTCGGCATCGGTTGGATCGAGTTCCAATAGAAGTTCACCTGGTTGAACAATGCTGGCGACGTCGTGATGTACTCGCAGCACACGCCCTTCATTTTTGGAGCTGATGGCAACTTCTTCAAAGCCGTACAAGGTACCAACAGCTTCCACGAATCGTCGCAACGGTGCTAAGCGAATGGGTGCTGCGGTGACGACGATGCCTTCTGACTTGGGTAACTCGACGTTGGACAATTCAATAAGATGTTTTTGTTCGGCTTGCATCATTGCTAATCGCCAACCACCTCCGAAGGCAACAGCAGCGATGGCGACGTAAACGCTCCATCGAATCCAAACTTTACTGCGACCATGAACAGCGGGCTGAGCGACGGAAACATTTGTCGCTGGTGAAGAAGCCTGACTCGGCATTATTCTTGAATCCATTTAGCGAAAAAACATTTCGGTTTCATCAGCCAATCTCTTGGAGCGTCAGTGGCCATGATGTGAAAACCTAGTGTCATGAAGGACGTTCTACACAGCTTGATTTCAATTCGAGTGGCAGGACTTTTCCGGGACAAACTTTGATTGACGATCATTGAATTGTGATCGCTAATCCTGATTAGAGCAACTTCGAAACGGAGCTGAGGTGTTGAAGTGGGCGTTGTGACGCAAGGGCCTTTGGCTCAAGCGACTTAAGTTTCCGTCGAGTGTAGTAAAGAAGGCGGGTTGCCTCCGCTAAAATCCATCAAGATTAGGCGCGAAATCCGTTGTTTTTTCGGTCTAATTGCCAAATGGAGGGTGCTTGTTGGGCGAGATCTGTGCCGTTGAGTTCGGAAATCGCAGATACGCGAAAAGATTACGAAAACGCAATGATTGGTGTGAGGATTGGTGATGCCAAATACAACCTTTGCTGATGCTCGATTTAGTACCTCATTCGAACAGCGATATAAGAACTCTAGTCTTGCTGAATATCACGAGCTTTCTCGATGGTTAGTCGTTGCTGGCGAGGCGAATCTTGGCGATGTCGTCCATCGAAATGGAGTTCCTGACTGTTGGCATTGCATGGGCAAAAGAAGAATTATAGAAAACACTTTTTGACTGTCTTGAGCGGCATGAATCATCAAGCTTCGGGTTCGAAGACATAAAATCGGCGTATCATTAGGCGAATCTAGAGGAGCCACTCATGGGCGTTTATTTGGGGCAGAATCCCTGAAATCATGAAAATCACCGATAACCTTCATGTCGAACTGGACCTCTTAATCGCCCGCTGACAGGTTGATTGCACTGTGATAAACAGGCGAGATTTACCCAACGAATTTCGGTTGATTGGCTATGTCTCGGACTGAAGTAAGCGAGCTTCAGGAATAATGGCGAAAGAATAACCATTTGGGTACGAGCAGCAACTTTCTCGGATCGCGCCGAATGGTACGTAGAGATTGTCGGAGCAAACCAGGACAACAGGATTTGACAGATTTTTAGTTACAAACGCTTGCTCTCTCTACTCTTCTAATTAGCCGGCTACAAAGCCGCCGCATAAACATCGAAGTCTAGGAGAATTCGTCATGTTGATTCATGCAACGCTGTCCATGGCGCACGCAATATGCTATTTCGTAGCAACGTGCATATGTTGGAAAGAGCATCCCGCAATGGCTTACATATATGCAATCATGGCCCTGATCGGGACGCTTCACTTGGTTGATGAAGTTGTCCTTCGTCGTGAACGGAATGACGAATAAGTCAACTACTTTCAAGGCACGAGCCGAAGGAGCATATTTATGGTTGAAGGGCCAGCGGTAGAAATCGTTGCACCCCGTAGGACACAGAAAAAGAGATTGTTCTAGCGGATCTTTGTGCGAAAGATCGACAACCGAATGAGCTTTTGGTTTCGAGATTCGTTCGTCGAAGCTAATGCTCAGCTGAACTTGGTATTGACGGGTTGGTAAACAGATAGAGCCGAGGCGTCAAAGCCTCGGCTCCGCTATGCAGTAAAATGAATTCATGGCGATCAATCGAGTTAAAGATCAAGGTAGAGACTGGAAGGAAGATGATGTCTCAGTTTTGCGTAAGCGGCATCTAGGATATGAGAAACATTGGCAACAGAGCATTCGAATATCTGAGCTATTTCCGTCTTACTCCTTTCTTCCCAAAAGTGAAGTTCAATGAAGGTTCGTTGGCGCTCGGTCAAAGCTCCTAGCGCACTTTGAATCGCCGCTTGGCATTCGACTGAGGTGATCCGGTTTTCGGCAGAGTCAAAATTCGGATCGATCAAATTTTCAAATTCTTCGGAGCTTATGAAACGCCGTTTGAGTCTTTGCGGGCTGCAAAATTTCCTGTATTCATTCCTCAGAACGATGAAGAGATATCCTGGTGGGCTAAGAATCGGATTCGCGGGGCCATCTCTTCGCCGAAGGATCTTGTTGGACTCCCACTCCCTCAGGTCGAATCTGAGCAGAACAGAATGAATCAGATCATCCAGTTCTGCCGGTGGCACACAGAGTCGCTGAGAGAGAGTCAACAGTAGCTTCCTTAGATCGTCAGGTAGCGGGACATCATGTCCTCCTTGGTTATTGGTGACCATTCACGTAGCTCCGTTAAGATAGGTGGGATTGGGTTCACGTAGCACTGTCCGAGGGTAATGGTGAAGCGGAGTGTGGGGGGGGAATTGGGTACGAGCACTTCGAAGCCTGTGGTAAGTATTTTCGAGATGTTCAACAAGGCAAGCTTCCAGCCTCACAAAGATCTTGTATCAAAGAATAAGTTTTGAGTTGTGGAAGAGCCAGGGAAGCAAACTTGATACTCAAACGCCGCCAAGCTCTCGCATTAGAATTCGACGGCGCTCGCCGAGATTGCTAGTAAAGTAGACTCGAAGGTTGGCTAAATTAGCCCCGATGTTATTCATTCTTTTCTCACGCTCTTCCGGCGAAAGTACTTCAAGTAAGTGGAGCTCAGTCAGGGTACATCCAAGCGCGGGTAGAAGCAAATCGTCTTTGGTGTAAGTGTCGTTGAAGGCGACCATGGGAAATTTCCTTTGCAGTTTTATACGTGAAACGTTTACAATATCGGGAAGTTGGTGAGAGTAAAATTATGGACGATGAGACACGGGGAGCAGATCAGACATTTGCCAGTCACAGCTCAGGTGGTTTCGAATGGCCTTGAGCAAATCCGTTGAATGTTTGAGACGGTTCGTTGGCACTTCAATCAATAACTGAATTGCAGCACTAGTTTTTCTTGGATCGAAGTCGAAGTGAACTCGACTTGCGATAGTTTGAATGTTGACTTCGTTTTCGTAGAGCGTGTTGGCGATGTCTTGGAGAATACCCATCCGATCGGGACCGACAGCATGGAACTTACGCAGTTCATAATTGCAAATGCGATCGCGATAGGCTGGGGAGTCTTTGATTTTGTCCAAAGCATTCCAAAAGTCACGTAAACCAAGATGTGTCCCAGTAATCATGAACGTAGATTGATGAAGACGGTATCTTCCAAGACTGGCGAACCAAGTATCCATATCTCCTGATTCGTCTAGGTGGTCTTCCCAAGCGATCATAGGAACACGAGGTCGAATCAGATCGCCTTGGCAGGCGATCAAGTTGCATTCGTAGTTTTTGGCAAGATCGGTAATCTGGTTGATAACGCCAGGACGATCTTTAGAGATCACTTCCAAGATTAGTAAACCACGGTGCAGCAGTTTCCCGAAGTACAGCATTTTGTGCTGTTGATTGCCAAATTGGTCTTCCAAGTTGAACAGCAGGCGTCCATCGTGCAATATGGTTGACTCTGGGCCGCATGGCTTAAGGGACATGTCTGTGGCGTCCCTCCAAGAATCCAAGTCGAAATCAAGATTGCTCCCGTTACCGTTAAGATGATGTGTAACCATTTTGCGCCCCTTTAGGTTTTGTTGAGCAGATTGCGATGTTGCAGTCTCGTCAAAAGTAAAGAGTATGGGTTGGTTACAAATTTAACCTTGAATCCAATTATTTTTCGGAAAGGTATTCTGAATATTGAACCCATTCGAGCGAGGCTAAGCGGACACTTGGTATCACCGCGAAATCGTACCCAATTACTTGGAAAGATTCCTGGGGCTCACTGTGATGTAATGATCAATTTGCTGGCGTGTGTCTGGCGCTCCCTTATCGAAATTTCAGATTTGGAAACGGAGTTGAAGCTCTGAAGGGAAGAGCTTTTGGTTTTCTCCATCACTCGATCCCAAAAGTGAGTGCACCGCAGTTCGTGCCATCCGTGAACGCTTGGTACTGTGGATGCCTATGGCAAGCAGGTTTTGTCAGTTCACCTAGTTTGCATTCATTTCGTTATTCAAATGTTCGGCACTGCAAACAAAGATTATCCAGCTGTGCATCGTCCATTGTAGGGGCTGCGGCTTTCTACATTATCGAATGCCCGCCTGTTAAGTTCTGAAGCGCTGTGCCGAATCGGTGAGGAAGCAAAGCGAGGACAATCTAACGCGATTAGCGAAGGCTTTGGATATTGGGCACGTTCTATCGCAGTCTAATGTGACTAAGCAGTGCAAAGTTAGTTTTAGAATTCTGCGAGAGGATTGCAGCAAATGTCTGAACTACTTAGTCCACCGTTAGAGCACTGTTTCAAAGAAGGTGGCGTATCACTAATCGAGCAACTTGAGATTAGTGACGGGATGTCTTCGAGGCATCGACATGTCGGTGAAACCTTGGACGCAGCTGTTGTCGGCCTAAAGTGTTCCAGGAATCGTGGGCTTCAGTTGGAACGCACAGCAGAACAAGCTAGGTAAAGGTACGATGCATGGCTAGGCAAACGCCTCGCAATCAAATCGTGCACCTACGGATGGTGAGGGTGATATTTGGCGAGCGTCCTTTGTTCATATCACCTATGCCGAGAAATTTACTTCCCCAAAAAAACAAAAAATAACCCGAAATAGCTAATTGAAGTTAGTGGTGTCGGTGGTATGGTGTTGGGGTTGTCTCGTTTGGTTGGGTGGTTTTTGGGCCCTTTTTGACCCAGAAACGGTAACATTTGACCGAAATCGGGGCTCGTCTCCTCTCTTTTCACATCGTAGGAGTTGTGAGTATGCGTGCCATCGTCTCCTTCTGGCTCTCGGGTTTGGTCTGGTTCTCAGCGGTTCCCGCTCTGGGATTTGCCCCACAAATCGATGCCGTTCCCAAAACGGTAGAGGCCCCCAAAGAAGCGTTTCTCGAAAATGCACCTTTGGCAGAGTTCGCTTTCGAAGATGATTTGTTCGAGCGGCGACAGCAACGGTTGCGAGAACATTATCTACCCACACCCCTCGGCGAATTGACACCACTTCCCGAAGCTGCCGTCGATGCACAACCACCTCGCGCCACTTCCATTGAGGCTGAGCTTGGAACGGTCACCATTCGACAGAACAAAGCTCTCATTGATTCGGAAACTTCCAATTCGACCAGTACAGTTTGCGAACCATCGCTGGCTGTCCGAGGTAACGAAGTCCTCTATACGGGCAATTGGTTTGCGGCCTTCTCACGCGACGGTGGGGCCAACTTCGCTTACCGAAATCCCTACACTCTCTTTCCTTCGACCACGAGTCGCCCTTTCTGTTGTGACCAAGTTGCCATCTATATTCCATCACACGACTTGATGGTCTGGTTCTTACAATATGTGAACGATGGCAACGGAAATCTCGTGCGTATCGCCGTTGCATCGGGCGCTGACATCGCTGCCGAACGTTGGCGTTACTATGACTTCACACCGCAAAGCGTGGGCAATTGGACTGGCGAATGGTTTGACTATCCTGACCTCGCCTATTCAAACTCGCATCTGTTCGTAACCACCAATTGCTTCACCAATGCGAATGCATTTGCACGCGCGGTCTGCTTCCGCATTCCACTCGAAGAATTGCGTACCTACGCCGCACTCAACTATCACTATTTCGCACGTACGGATGTGGGAAGTTTGCGGCCCACTCAAGGTGCAGCGAACACCATGTATATCGGCACACATGAATCGCTCAACAAGCTGCGTGTTTATCAATGGGATGATGCTTCAACCAGCATTCAACAGAAGTCGTTCTCGGTTAGGCAATGGGTTCGTGGATATACCGCACCTTCATCACAACTCGCTTGGTTGAATAACATCGATGGTCGAATCACGGGGGCTTGGGCCAATGGCAATCGACTGGGGTTCGCTTGGACTTCTGGGAACGATGCCACTTTTGCTCAACCCAATGTGCGCGTGGCCGAGATTGACTACGCTGCAGGGACTGTTCTCGGCCAACCTCATATCTGGAACGCCGAAGTTGCTTTCGCCTATCCTGCGATGACCACGAATTCAGCGGGTGCATTGGGGCTGTGTCTCGCTTATGGCAGCAGTTCGCTTCCTCCTTCGGCTGCAGTTGGGTTTCGAGATGGAGCAGCATGGAATTTGGCGGGCGTGGCTACCGGTACGCATCGACCTAACCAGAATCGTTGGGGTGATTATCTAACGATTCGACGCAATGGTGCTAACCCAACCCGCTTCGCCGCGACCAGCTTTTCGCTAGCAGGTGGAACAGCTCGAACCGACATTGTGCCTCGCATGATTCAGTTCGACGTCTCTGCAACCGAGTCGGTACCTTCACCCTCGGATGTTGCCGAATCAAGTATCAACCGAATCAACACCAGCATGCGTACGGAATCTGTAGATGAAGTCAAAGTGTCTGGCTACAAGTTCAGTTCGAAGCTTTTCGAAGAGAACGTGAACCGTAAAGCGACCGTTCAAAAATTGGTTCACGCCTTTGATGGCTCGGACGCAAATCGGACCAAAGTGATGACCGTGATTCCACTGACAGAAACGGAGTCCATCGAAAGCTATTCGGCCATGAACGACATTCGCGACATTGGAGAATTTTTCTTTGAAGTGCCCGAAACGGTTTGCTTACCCGATGAACGAACCCAAGTGACTGACACGACAGCAGCCCCATGGAACGGAAATTGCCAACTGATCATCACGACAAGTGGTGGTTTGAAAGGGCGTGGTACGGGTTGGTTCCTTACTCCGACGGTCGTGGTCACGGCTGGGCATTGTGTGCACGAAGGGGCAGGGGGAGAGTTCTTTCCTGAGATTGAAGTGATACCCGGAATGAACGGACCGGTACGTCCGTTTGGTTCTCAACTGGTTTCCAGCACAGCTCTCCGAACGACACAGAAATGGAAAGAGTTTGGTAGCGTAGTCCATGATTATGGTGTGATTATTTTAGATCAGCCGTTTACTGGAGTCACCGTTACACCTGCTCTTGCGTTATCGGATGCTGATCTGGCCGCTGCGAATCTGGAGCTGTCAGGTTATCCCGCCGACAAAGCAACTGGGACGCAATGGTTCCACAGCGGAGTCCCAACCTCTGTTACCGCTGGCCGGCTCTCCTACACAATCGATACGTTTGGTGGTCACAGCGGCAGCGCGGTAACCGCCAATCATTCTTCGGGGCGTGTGGCAGTAGGCATCCACAACTACGGTGGTTGCCCCAACAAATGCACTCGCATCACTCAAGAAGTTCTCGACGAAATCAACTCCTGGATCCAACCGTAGGGTGGAATTGTAGGGTGTGTGCAGCAAGTCCATTACCAGCGTGATTCTCAAGCTGCAAGAATATTATTTTCTTGCACGAGTTATCAGGCCAAGTACTGGACTTGCGTAACACACCGTGGAGAGGACTCGACCTCATGGAAGACTTGCTCAACCTGCGATTGAAGCTGTTAGTCCGGCATCCTTACCAGCCTGATTATCAATCTGCAACGACGTAATTTTCTTGCACGAGTTATCAGGCCAAGTACTGGACTTGCGTAACACACCGTGGAGAAGACTCGACCTCATTTTAGACTTGTTCAACCAGCGACTGAAGCTGTTAGTCCGGCATCCTTACCAGCCTGATTCTCAAGCTGCAAGAATATTATTTTCTTGCACGAGTTATCAGGCCAAGTACTGGACTTGCGTAACACACCGTGGAGAGGACTCGACCTCATGGAAACGCTCCCTCCTCGTTAAAAAAATTTGAAATCCCTGAACAATCACCACCACATTTTTCGGCTTGTAAGAAACTCCTGTTCTTACGTTATGCCCCGAACATGTGTTGGGATTACGTAACACAGAGTTGGTCTCCCTAAAGGATCCTCGACATGGCCTTAGCTCAGATCTCTATTAATAATCGCATCTGTATCGCGCTCATTGCCTGGGGCATATTCGCTGCAACAACAGGTTCAGCAGCGATGTCTCAAGACAACTTGCGCGTTGGCGTTTGGAATATCGAACGGTTGAGTGCCACTGCCAATCGTGGCTTTCCAGAGTTACAGGGAGCTGACAAACTCTCACCGCGCAATGATGCCGATTTAGAGCGGATGGCCGAGTACATTCGCGACGAGCTTAAGGTGGACGCTTTGATGGTTACGGAGGTCGAGGCAGATGCACCCGAAAGCACAGAGCAAAGGCCTCAATCGGCTCAGCTCAATAAAGTTGTCGAGAAGATGGGGGGGAATTGGAAATACTTTCTGAGTCGGTCCGGTGAGGAGATGCGGTTGGGATTATTGTTCAATTCGGACCGCGTCAAATTGAAAAAACTCGTGAACTTAACCGCTCCCGAGTTTTTGGTGAGCGGCAAAGATGTGCTGGATCGTGATCCATTTATTGTGTGGATTGCCCAGAACGATGTTGGAGGCGTGGAGCAAAAAGATGTCATTCTGATTTGCGTTCATCTGAAGAGTCAGCAAGGACCATTCAAAAACAATCGAATGGCGGCGGTAGCCAAACTGTTGGGAGATTTTACCGATCGCGAAGTTCGCAGTCTGTTAACGCTCCCTTCAAAAAGCGAGGAGCCAGAAGCAATTGTCTTGGGCGATTGCAATGATTCGAGTTTCAAATCGAACGGCTTTAAGTACATGTTCGACTATCTGGAAGGAGCAGGCTTTAAGCATCTCAAACCCAACGCCGGTGATTATCCTCCGACTCGAGTGAATGGTAGCCAAATCGATCATATCTTCGCTTCCGAGCAGGTGGCGGAAAACTCACTGGTGGCCAATTCGTTTAAGGTTCATGTCGTTCCTGAAGCTCAGCGTACAGCTTATCGCGCCAGCTTGTCGGATCATTTTCCCGTGACCATCGATATTGAGGGAGGGGAAGATGATGACTTTACGTTCACTGAAGCGATGGCGACTCGTGACGTCAACTTGAGAAGTCGGCGCATGGATGCCTTGCGCGAAGAGGTTTTTGAATTGGCGATTGCAGCTGAAAACCGACGAGTTGATACCGATGATGAATCGGATGGTCCACTCAAGGTCGATGCTGAAATTCGCGACAAGAACTTTGAAGAGATCTTGGCCCCTGCGAAAGTTGCCGTTGTTCCTGATGCGGCAGCGATGGTTCCCAGATTACAACCACGCGTGGAAATGAGAGCTGAAGCGGCCGTTGATGCCTTCGATCGTGGGATTGCCGAAATGGCCCCACCGCAAGCCGAAGCTTCAGCCACGGTTCCTGCGGATCGATACGCAAAATCTTCGTTGCCGGTGGTTTTCTTGGAACAAAACTGGACCCCTGCCGAATCGGTCGAGTTCTATTCGCTGCGTCAGGGTTCACCCTTGATGCGTCGCGATTTGTTTAATGTGTTAGAGCAACCAGGCAGCATGGAGTTGTTCAGAGATTCGGAGTATCTGGCGAAGTTCGGATTTTTGACACGCCGTCCACATGCTGGAAACTTGGAAGGCTATCCGGTTGGCTTTACGGGCGAAGATGCGATTGAGTTGACTTGTGCTGCGTGCCATACATCGAAACTCACCTATGGAGGGAAAGAGTATTGGATTGATGGCAGTCAGGCGACGACCGATTTGCAATCTTGGATGAAAGATTTGCTGCTGGCTATGCAGCTGACTTTGAATGATGCTCCTGCGGCAATTCGCACAGGGGATGCCAGTGGTGTGGTGGGGAATCGGATTACCTTGGATCAAGCGACAAAGTTTGGTCGGTTTGTAAGGCGATTGACGGGTACGACCGAGCCCACTTTAGGACAAGCTCGAGTCATCTATGAATCGCTAAGCCGTGATTATGTTCGACGTCAGCGTTATGACGATTACAACGAGTTTGGCAAAACATTTACTGAGGAATCGGAACGTCGCAACACGCCGCGCAACATGCGATATGGAAGCGGACGACTGGATGCGTTGAGTGCCATTCTGAATCAAGCTTGTGCCGAGCATTTAGGTGCACCCGAAAATGCACGACGAGCTGATGCGCCGGTGAATTATCCGATGATCTGGGACGCACCGCAGCATCAGCATGTGCAATGGAATGGTGCTGTGGACAATACAAAAACGAAGGGGCCATTGGGACGCAACGCGGGGCAAGTTGTCGGCGTGTTTGGTTTGGTGCAAATTGATGGTACGAATGTGGGCTATGATTCATCGATCAATTTTGAGGCCATCGAGCGAGCTGAGTCGTTGATCACGAAACTATGGTCACCGCAGTGGCCAAGTGAGTTTGGTGCGATTGATCGTGTGAAGGCGACTGCAGGCAAAGCGATATACATTGATCATTGTGTTCAATGTCATCGGATCATCGATCGCGACGATCCCAATCGGCGAGCGAATGATGTCTTGGTACCGATCTCAGAGCAATACCTTGGCCAAGCTCCACTGGGAACCGATTCACGCGTCGCTGGCAACTGGCGTGACCGTACGGCTCGAGTAGGGCGACTAGCAGGGCGATTGCAAACGTTACCATTCTTGGGACGTTTTCCGAGCGAATCTTCGGCTGAGGTGCCCGCTCGCGACATTCTTTCGCACATGGTATTCAACGTTATTGCCCGCAGTTACGTACCTTGGCGAGACGAGCTGACCCTGGCTGATTCGACTGCCGAACGGGCGATGGTCTTTTCCGAATCCGCGGTGGAAGACAATTTGATGCGTTACAAATCGCGACCGTTAAATGGTGTCTGGAGCACAGCGCCTTATTTACATAATGGTTCGGTTCTCAACATGCGCGAATTATTAACACCTCCCGCGCAGCGACTCACCAAATTCCGCGTTGGTTCCAACGAATTCGATCCATCGACCCTCGGCTACCTCAACGCCGGCCCCTTCGAATTCGACACCACCCTTCCCGGCAACACCAACACCGGCCACACCTACGGCACCAATCTAACTGCGGAGCAGAAGGAGCAGCTGTTGGAGTACGTGAAGGGGTTGTGAGGGGGGGCTGTGGAGCGGTATCAGAATAGGGTGGACGTCGACACTATCGTTGTTACTGAAGATCGGAATGGTTCTTCAGATGATTAGCACGAGTCATTAAGGTTCCATTTGTGTTTTTTGCAGATAGTCTTTGGTGTTTATAACTAGTAAGAGGTGATTCATGTACAAGGTCTTGTTTGGTGTGGCCGCGCTTTACTTGTTCGCAGGCAGCGTGTATGCGACGGATGTGTTAACACTGACGCTGAAGTGTCATAATGCTCAGGAAATTTCAGGCGACGATATTTACTTTGAGTTCTATATTGACGGCGCCGAGAAACCTCAGGTCTTTGGTGACGATCTGCAGAAGGGACTAAGTCGTGAGGAAACGGCTCAAATGAGAGCAAAAGACGTACTGGAATTGATTTCTGATGTAAGGAAAAATTTGGTTTTTACGAAAACACTTCGAATCGTTGTGAAGGAGAAAGATGCTACGCCAACCGGGGAGGGGGATGACACGTTAGGCGAGGTGGTAGTTAAATCCGCAGAGGAGAGTTCTAAGTTCATCGAAGGAGGGTCTATAAAGAAATACAAATATGAATTGAAATGGACAACGATGTGAAGGGATGATGTTTATTTGACTGTCGTCATAGCGAGCTAGAGGTGATAAGAGAACGTAAGAATCTTATCACTCCTCCTTTAGCGAGAGTGATACCGGCAGTAACTCACCAAATTCCGCGTTCGATCCAGTGAGTTTGATCCATAGGCACTCGGCTACATCAACGCCGGCCCCTTCGAATTCGACAACACCCTTTCCGGCAACACCAACACCAACACCGGCCACGCCTACGGCACCAATCTAACTGCTGAGCAGAAGGAGCAATTGTTGGAGTATGTGGAGGGGGCTGTAAGGCCCGTCTGGATTGGGGTGTAATTGCAACCAGGTGGGAATTTACTGCCCGAAACACAAATGTGAGCACATGGCCCGCCTGTAGCGTTCGAAATGTTTTGAGGAATTCAGTGATTCAAGGAGGTATTGGAGTATAAGGCGGATATCAATGTAAAGGTGTTGAGAAATGAAAGGCGAACAAGCGGCACAGGAGGCTAGGCTAAACGATCATCGAAGTCGATTTCGAAGCGAGTTGTATGCATTTGTGGCCGCATTGGTTTGGATATTGATGTTCGGGGCTGGTGCACTTGTAGAAACGTCCAAGTATCGTTTGGCTGTTGCACCAATCTCTTTCGTATCGGATGCATCTGATACGACGATGCAACGCATTGTGGAAGTGCTTCCGACTCAGAGCGGCAGGGCAATTCCGCAGGGAAAAATCGAATCTACAGGCGGCTCAAAAAACGAAGTGTCCACTGGCTCCAGCAAGCGTGAAGATCATGTGCAAGCAGCACTCGAGTGGGTGCGCTCGCTAAGTCCATTAGAGAAAGTTTGGTATTTTGTACTTTGTTTGATTTGTTTTACCCCTGTGAATATGGCGATTCTTTCTTTTACCGCCGGGTTTATGGGAGGGGCATTCTCCAACTTTTATGTGCGGTCGTTGCCTGTTGAAGAGAAAGGTAGGATTAGCGAACAGAAACCAAAAAGTAGGCGCTACCTTGAGGAACCTCCGTTATCTTCCGCGATTCGAGGACTGTTAGCGTATCTATGTATCTTGGCTGGTTTGTTCGTAGTGATCAGCGACCCTTTCAAAGACCCCAGCAGTGCGCAGTACTTAAAGTTCGCTGGATTGGTCTCGGCTGTAGCTTTTTCGCTAGGTTTCGATCCTTCAAGGTTTGAAGGATTGCTTTCGATTATTCCTTTAGGTGACAAGCCACGTGATACAGCGCATTAAGAATGTCGCATTTATCTTATGTGCATGATGAATGAGAATGGTCGGCTGAGTTACATAAGCGAGGGACGGTTGTAAGATTATTTTCAGCGTTGGTCGTTAAGTTCGCACCAGCATATCTTCATGAGAAGGACTGGACCGTCATTAACAACGTCTCAATTCGGCACTTTTGGGTAGGTTAAGATTTGCGGCCTGTACGAGTTGAAACGGTCTTAGCATGTAATCTCCTTTGAGCGATAGAATCACAAGATCTATTAATCCCTTTTGTAGGCAATGTTCGGGTTTTTAGGCCGATACATTGGAATGTTACTGCCCCAGGGAGAGGGGTGGTTTGGGGGGGCGGCGGCCGTTGGGGCCTCGGGAGGAAAGAGAGTGTGACGCAGTTGTGGTCACTTCTCTCTTGGCTTTTCCCGTTCTAGCCGCACATCACCGAACTTTTACAAGGATGTAGAGTATGGTTTTGTCGAGGCGTTTTAAGTTTCTCACCCTATGTCTGTTGGGGGGAGCTGCCGTAGGTTGCATGAACGTTCCGGGAATTGTTCCAGACGGTCGGCGTCATAGCAATATCGTAGATTATTCACTGTTCCGGCGCCCCGGCAATGCGGTGGCAGATCTCAAAGACGACCCAGTCCATCAACTCGCCAAAGATCTCACGGTTATTGAAGATGACATCCGCCGAGATGGCTCGATTACCGTCAAACGTCCTGATGTTTGGGGCGATGCGGGAATGATGTCGCATCTGCAAGAATTTGAAGAGCAGATGCGTACGCGAACAGTGAGTTTTAAGGAATCGATACAGGGTTTTAGGTCCGAGGCTGATTCCGGCAAGGTAAGTTTCGACTTAAGCGTGGATGAGGTCATCTCTCCTCTTCCGAGCACTGGGACAAGTGATGACAAGAGCAGCAGTGCTGCCCCTGCGTCGCAAGGTAGTGGAGCAAGCGCGGCAAAAACGGAAGAAGCCGAGTTATTCAAGGCAATAAAGCAAGTTCAATCGTTTACAGAAAAAGACAAGTTGTCCTTAGAACCAACAGAACTTGCACGACAAGAGGCCGTATACATCGACGTTTGTCAGGCACTTCGCCGCCGCCACTTAGGAGACGATCAAAGCCGCCTTCCTGGATATGGCCTTTACAAAGTTCGGATACCAATTTCTGTGTTGCCTGGACGCGAAACAAGTAAAGGGTATTCCGCAATTGCAACCCTGCGCGCGCGGTTAAATGCGGATGCCGCCCATCTGAAACACACCTTTCCAAGAATGGTGGCGGCGGATTTGGTAAATCACTTTGTGCCATACGTAAAAGCGGCATGGAATAGTGAGTCGACGAGAGAGGCTATGTCGGCATCAGACATGCTAGCGGGGACTTCCGAGCTTCCCGCGATGGCATTTGCTGGATCACCATCAAGTAAACAGCCGCAGACGCAAACTTTAGATCATGGTGGACAGGAGGAATCTGATAATCCTTTAGTGGAACAAAAAGACATAACCGCGAAGGCTTTTGCAGAGAGTCCAGCAACAGTCATTGGCACATTAACCAATGTTACAACGATAAAAACCCAAAAAGTCATTACTTTACACGTTAAGCAAGAGCTAAAGCGTCGCTTTAGCCTTGACACTCCCAAAGATGAGGAGGTGCGAGATGGCTTGCGGCGACTGTTTGCCGAAGTGCACCTGATCCTCGAACAAAATGACGCGTACAATCAGTTCGGCGCGTGGGTACACCAATATGGACGAGACTTGTTCCTTGGCAAATATGACGTCATCAAAGCCGAAAGAATTCGTTTCCTAAATGAAACACCTTTTCTTGCTTCATTAGAGATGGGCCAACGCGAGGCTGCTTGGTTCTTGCTCCTGCAGAGCGGCCAATTCAATCAGAGTTTGAAGCGCCTTTTAGTTCGGCTAGCGGAAGAAGGTAAAGTACCAAACATTGACGAATCCTTGATGGAAGATGAAACGGTACAATTCTACAATCTCAAGAATGGATTTGGCGAACGCAGTGCCTATTTGTGGAACACACTCATTCAACAAGAATTTCCTCTGTACGTGTTTGCTGTGGACCCACAAACGGAAGAGCAAGTGAGTGCGGATGCACTTGCGAGAAATCGCGAATTGCAAATTGCTTTGGCCTACAGTATTGCCAAACAACCGCTAAACGCCAGAGCTCGAATCGCCATGAGTCGCGAGTTGTCGCTTGATGAAACAGTAATTGGGCTTAATCGTACAGTGGTCAGCTTCGCGCACGGTAACGACACGTTTGGCTGGTACTTCCGGCCTCGCTTACAAACCCCGCCGACTGAGCAGAACAACATTGCGGCCTTTGCACGCACTGTATGGTCGACTGGCCCAACGGAACATTACGATCTAAAGAATCGCGAACTCGAGCCAGGTATTCGCGAGTGTGAAGTGCTGATCGTGATGCCCAACTTCATTCGCAGCGTGGCGTTTGATGTGACGACAAATTGGGAATGTATGGCCAAGCCAGGCGTGACCAAACGCAGTTATGAAGAGATGTTAGCTCAAGGAAGAAAGATTCATGAACTTAAGACCTGCATGCCCAACCTGACCACAGCTGGATGTTATCGTCCAGGGGATGTAGAGAGGTTGATTAGTCGAATCGATCAATTGGATGCCATGTTGGGAATGCAGACTCACGTCGTCAACTTGCCGTATGACGCTGAGCAATCTGGCAAGTCACTGTTTGGTCCCGATAGAAGCAGTCTGCGACCATCCATTCAAGACTTCTACGGTCTGACGTTCTTGAAGGGAGATAGTCCGACAGCGGTTAAAGCTCGGTTCTTCTTGCGAGGTGGCAACTTTCATCCGACCGAGACACATGCGATTGTGGGTGGTGGATTGTCTGACGGCACAAAAGTGCATTTGTTGAGCCGCGAGTTGTTATGGGTGGAAGTCGATGGACTCAAGAGCGAATTGTCAGACCTCAAGAAAGGGTTTGAAATCCGTATAGGAACACCTTCGGGAATCTCTAATCCATTGTTCGTAACGAATGCCGAAAGTGTTTCTGCTGCACCACCAAGTGGTTTTAGTTTCGTTGGGAATGTGAGTATGCAGGGAACGATTTTGAAGAACTGTTGTGCAAAACCCAGCATCGTGGTTCCAAGGGATACACCTTTACGTATGGCCTACTCACCCGGCAATCCATTTACGAGCGATGTCGAACGCTCCTTGGTTCTGGAAATTACTGGCGTAACAAAAAGCGGTAAACCAATCGTATTTGGAGATACTGCGAAAAAGGCTTTGACCATTGATACTAATGCGAAGCTTAGCTACGTACCAACGGCTAGTGTGTGGGAGGTTTCAGATGTCATTCATTTTTGGACATCGATTTCAAATGAACTTATAAAAGACATACCAAGGCACGGCGACGAGGATTTTGTGATCCAAGTTGCCGCGTACGTAGGACACGAGAAAACCGAGGTTACTAAGACACTAAACACGATTCAGGTCACATTCACGGTTTGCGATTGCCCAGCGAATACTGAGTGCAAGTAGCAAAAATGACCTACACCATTTATGCTAACTGAGCGTTCAAGTTCAGGAATTATCCCCGAGGTTTTGGTTAATCAGCCAATATCTCGGGGATACTCAATTGGGCACCAGAATTTTCGAAGCAGAATGTGAGACTTGCTCTATTGTCGATTTAATCGCGGACAAGTGGTGCGAATTCCGTTACACCACTGTCCGCTATCAGTGTGCTTTTCGTTGTAGGGGCGAGAAGCACATTGCTCTAAGATTAAGTTTGAGGTGCTTGAACTAAGCCGTTGCCGATATCATCGAACGCTCCACCAGGAATAGGCATTGCCGAGGCCAGCGTCTTAGCGGCTAAGATCTTGCTGGTTAGGTTGCCAGTACGTTGTATTTGCTGTTCAGCCCACAACGCCGCACAGCCTGCAACGTGAGGCGTTGCCATACTGGTTCCGTTGATTGTCTTCAGAGCGCTGTTGCTACCGATCCAGGCTGACGTTACGCTCACGCCCGGGCCACAGAGATTACATTGAGTGTTGGAAAAGTTCGCGACACTCAAATTGCCTGCTGCAGATCGCTGAACAGCGCCTACTGAGATCAAGCCATCGCCAGCTGCGGGTGGCGCTACGGCGATCTCATACTGCGGCCGTTCGCTTTCGTTGCCAGAGGCAGCGATAATAACAGCAGCTTGCGAAAAGGAACTTGATTGCTCCAGGAATAAAGCCAAGGCCGAGAACAGATTTACGTTGGCGCGATATTGTTCAAGTGCCATGGAAGTTGCCGGTTCTGCACGAAGACCCTGCTGCTGCATCAACGCAGCCACATAGCCTGGAAAGTCAATTCCTAGCGACATCGAGATAACGTTGGCGCCTTTCTCGTAGGCCCAGTTTATTGCCTGCGCCAAGGACGCTGATGAGCCTCCTCCAGGGCCAAGCACTTTTCCTATGAGGGCCTTGGTTACACCTTTTGCAACCCCGATTCGCAGGCCATTAACATCTCGACCGAAGATGGTTCCAGCACAATGGGTACCATGACCATTTTCATCGTCTTCGTTGCCTTGAGTAAAATTGCGACGTACCAAATCAACGCCTTGAAACGCGACATGATTTGGATTGATTCCAGTGTCGAGCACTGCCACCACAACGCCAGCTCCGGTAAATGGACTCGTGTGAGCTCCAACCGCCTCGATGCCCCAAGTATTGCCCGTTGCTGCCGGGGTCGGTTCCGCTGGTCCAACGGGCTCAATCAGCTTAAGAGGCATTGGCGAAGCGATCACTTGTACTTCAGGGTCACGCTGTGCATCGGCAATTTCCCGTTGCGTCAACGCTGCCATCTCGAGTACTGGTTCGCCAATCGCTGGTAAGCTCTCCGCTCCGAAAGTACCTGCAGCCGCAGGCCCAGCCAGTGGGCCAGCTGTCCTTGTACGTCGAAACGGCGCTTTGCGTTTTAGGATAATCTGCTCTATCGTTTTTCCACTCATTTTGTTGTCCTTTCAATTGGTGACCTATCAAAGAAATCGTATGTTTCTAAACGAAACCTTCTTGTTCGCGACATTGCCAGCAGAGAGTTCAGGGCCTTAGTTACCAACAGCGATAAACTTCTGGTACACATCAATGGCAATTTTGTTTCCCTGCATAATTCCATGATCCGCATCAAACTGCCAATGGATCCCTAGGTAGATACGGCTATCCGCGTTCAGCTTCTCTGCCTCTCGAAACGACTCAAAATGGGCGAGCACTTTTTGTCGCGGCGACATTTCGCCAGGGCCTCGGTTTAAGCCGTTATATTCATCCGATACAAAATCGAACGGGATGCCGTTGTCAGGGAAGCTGGCATCACGCTGTTTGAAAAACTGAATCATGGCTTCAAAGAGTGCGCCACCGAAGACGGCATGCCCAGAGGGATAAGCTGGGAACGGTGGTGTCAGATTGCGACCGGCGTTGGTGCCGTTAGTAACGGGAGCTCCAAGCGGAGTCCACCGAGCGTTTTGAGTCCCCTCGGGCGTGTTGTCCACACTCGCTGAACGAATATAGGTGATAGGTCTTGGGAAAAGAAAGTGATACTTCGCGTCCCAAGCTGCAATACAGGCGTCCGCCATGGTTACGTTGATGATCGCTAAGTACTGCGCCATATCATCCACGGATGTTAATGGACGTTCTTTCATCGCGACTGAAGTAGCGATCATGTTGTAAAGTCGCGGTGGAGAACACAGCAGTGCTGTCCCATCGTATCCCCAAAATATTCCGACAAACGTTTGATTCGAATTGTCTGGTGGCGTAGGCATGTTGGGGTTGCCTGCACCGGTGCGTGTCGTCTGGGTCGGCCAAGTATCCGTCGAGAAACTGGCGTTCGGATCTCCTCCCAGTTTCTTTACCTCTTTATAGGCAGTGGCAAATTCCGAACTATTGAAGGCTGGCGGTGTTACCGTTAACCCGGGAGTACCTGGTCGAAACGCATCGGCCTTTGCGATATAAAACGGTTTAACGCGAGCCCAGTTTCCTCCGAGGGCTGGTTCGAGCTTCGAGATCGGGTCCTTTTTCCAGATCTGAGGATTCGGCGTATTGAAGTCGTCGGCTGAAAGGTCAGGAAGTTCTGAGCCGTCATTTTTTCTTATGGCCAGAAGAATGGTTGCTACTTCTTTGCCAATTGCCTCTCCCAGAATCATGCGAGCTGTACGTGGGTTTCCTGCGTCAGAAATGTCACCCATTTGAATGAGATCTGCTGCGTACGAGCGATCTAAAAAACTACTTTGTTTTGGATAGAGAGCCTTAAGTGTCCGATAGCCTGCCTCAACAATCGCGCGCTCTATGGATACGGTGTCTGGGGTTACAGCACTGGGGTCAAGATTTAAGTTTCCAAGTGCTTGAGTTTGGATTTTCTGATAGCTTGGATTCTTCCGGGTAATCGTGTTAACCGCTTCAAACATGGCGAGGTGGACAATGGCTAAAGCGCGACTTGTACGCGTTGGGCCGAATTGTTCACCGAAGGACTCGAAGAGCGTGGAATGATCAAAAGCCGTTGCATCCAGGGCAACGTGATTCCATGTCATCAAGTAAATAAGTGCAATGGAATCGGAGGATGCTGCGGGAAAAACTTCGGCGTTTAGCTTTTGCCGAAGGCTGTTGACGTAGTCGGTGATTTTATTTGCATCCGAGGGGACCGCGACACGGCTTTCTTGAAGGTCGACCATGGCCTGAAAAACGCGGGCGTATTGGGCCGCTTTGTCAGAGTTTACGCTTTCTTGGTTCTCGACTATTTTGTTGGTCGCCACAGCAGTCGCTTCTGTTCCAGTGGGACTTTGAGCAGCTTGGAAGGTTGCGCCGTAAGCGGCTCTCTGCTTTTCTGTTATATCGGACTGGGCACTTAATTCAGAAGAAAATGGTACTACTGCCAAAGTAACCCAAATGCCATAAAAGATTCTTGTACAAAGTCTCACTGCGTAGCTCCAATAGTAATGCTCAGATAAGAATTCTTTTGTATGTTAATCCGCTAAATCGCATCCATGGTTCCATCTTGCTCCACACCTGTGATTCCATCTATCTGGCGGAGCGTGGGCAAGTCTCCTGGCGATACCTCGCCCATAATAACTCCCGACATCTGCAGTACGTTAGTTACTTGCATACCGGCTGCTTGAAGTGCGGAAACAATAGATTCCATTTTTACGAGATGCGCATCGTCGATTGTAATGATGACACTTGTTTTGGGATCGATGGGCATCTGTCTATACCGATGTGCGGTGAGTTCAAGAGAGTGAGTGAACTGAAAAAGAATGATCGCTTCCAATCGCGTTGAGGCATCTGGAAGGCGATCATCGAAAAGGTAGGTAATCGACTTTGACTAACAGGTGGTCAACAACGAAGCCACCTGTTAGTGCTGTTCGCTCAGCTCGTTTCAAAGACCGATGGATCGTGCTTAACGGATGCGAGTTTGTGTCTTATGGGTTTACTACCAAGTAATCCACATAGATGCGAAGATCCGAGGCCCACTCGATGTTGATCCAAATATCCACACCGCCCGCACGTGGGGCGACGTTGTGTACGGTGAATCGAGCGGCACCCACAAACTTGCCGCCGTCGGGACCACCCGCAGCTCCTTCGCCAATGGCTACAAAAACGCGCGAACGTGGATTGACGCTACCCCAGTTTAGACGCAGGATATGCTGGCCGCGTTTGTTGCCCCAATCGTGGCGGTAGGTAAAGCCGGCGCCAGAAAGATCTTGAGCGCTAACGTCGCCGTTGCCAGCGAATAGTGCTTGAACAGCTTGTGTGTTGACGGAGCCTGCTTCTTCCGTCCAAGGTTGCAGGTTTGCGAGACTCGATGACATTAATGACTCCAAAGTGTTGAGAGGGCTCGGACCAAAAAGTGAAGGAATGGTTGACGCAGTTAACGTTGTGGTAATCGTTTATGGATCAGGTCGGTGCCTGCACTAGACCTGCCCCAACATCAACGTTCGGAAGTGTGAGACGCAATGCCCGCGAAACGATGAGACGCCACAGTGCTTCGCCGCGTACCTGGAACGCTTCGGCATACAGTGCAGCGATTCCAGCGACATGAGGTGTTGCCATGCTGGTTCCGCTGATCGTGTGGTATCTGGGTGGCCAAGGTCTGCCTTGCCCACCAGGTTGCACACTTGCTGGAAATGGATCTGGAACCGACGAGTAGACCGACACGCCTGGTCCAGCAATGTCAACATTTGCCCCCGCAGATGTTCCAGACTGGCAGGAGAACGAAGCGAGTTGAAGTTGGTTGTCGAGTGCCGCAACAGCCAGGATCGATGGGCTGTTGGCTGGTTGACCAACCGTGCCTAGAAACGAGCCATTTGAATTACCAAGCTCACGATGGTTTCCCGCAGCTGCCACGATGAGGCAGCCGCGCTGAAGTGCTCGTCGGCCAGCGTTGTCATAGGCAGTCGAGGGAGTTGGGACTCTATTGCCAAGCGACATGGAGATCACATGGCATTCGTTTGCAATGGCCCATTCCATCCCTGCGAGTATGCCAGACGTTGGCCCACTCCCAGCGTTGTCCAAAACCTTGCCCGCAAATATGGTCGAATTTGTAGCGACGCCGTATCGGCGACCTAAGCTATTTTTTCGACCGCATGCGGTGCCAATACAATGTGTTCCGTGCCCATGTTTATCCTGAACCGTTTGACCTGGAATGAAGGAACGAGATTGAATCGCCCGTCCGCGGAAGTCAGGATGGTTTAGGTCCATACCTGTGTCTAATACGGCGATCTTGATGCCTTGGCCCGTATATCGCGAGTTAATGACTCGTGTTGCTTTAAGCCCCCAGGTTGATTGAGCGTCGTCTGGGAATGTCGCTGCAACTTCCGCATTTAGTTCCGATGCGCTGCTGGAAGCCTTGTCAACCAGATGATTTACAGCATCGCGGTAACCATGGAGATAAGGAAGGGAAAGGGCTTCGTCACCGCCAATTGCATAGAACATTCGCTCTGGTTCAATGTCTAAAATAGAAGCATCCTGAGCAGCTACTCCCATCAAGTTGTTGAGCCCGGTGTTGTCGAGGGTTACAACGGCCATACCCAGCAGCGGGAAGTATACGCCATCTTCTGCAGAAAGTTGTGCAGGTTCAAACGTGGGTGCGGAAAAGTCGGCTGTACTCGGTAACGTCTTGATACCATTTTCCCGCAGCAGAGCGTTCATTTCATTCGTTTCAATGCCATCACGAAAGGTGACAATATAACGTCCGGTAGTTTCTTCGCCCTGCGGAGCGGTAAAGGAGGGTTCGTCGTTCATAAATGAATTCCCAAGAGTGTTGAAAGAGTTGGTAGTGATTAGGCTGGCAACGCGAACACATGGCTGTGGCGTCAATGCGGCGTAGTGTTAACATCTCGTAATTTTCAAATTGCTGCGAACTGCGCGTTCGGTCGCTTTGGATCGCTACAATAAGTTCCGTCAAACTCATCCGTGGTTGTCAAAGTCTAGTGACGGATTGGATTGCAACTGGAAAGCCGATGAGGATTAGATCCAGCGCTCACTATTTTCAGAAAAAAACTCAAGTTTTTCGATAATGAGTTTCCACTCGCAAGTGTGTTCCGCACATCGGAAGGCTGGCTGTGCTCTGCAGGCACAGAGGTCGCGAAATATTCGTTGAGTAATCGCGAAGATTAGATTGGGATAAATTGAAGCGTGGTGTAAACTCGATTTCAAAACTATTCGTATTGGCGGCAAGCTTGGATATAATCAACGTCCTGCATACTAAAACGATTCTGAGTCGTGTCTGCTGCTTGTAGTCAGCATAAGTGATGTTTAGCTACACTGGAAATAATATGCCTAGCGATCCGAATGATGAAATCGCATCGATACTCGCGGCTGCGAAAGCAGGGCAACCAGGTGCGACGCAAAGATTGTTTTCTTTGGTGTACGACGAGTTGAAGAGGATGGCTAAACGGCGGATTTCGGCAGGTAACTATTGGGCTACTCAAACAACCACCCTGGTTCATGAAGCTTATTTGCGGATGGTGAAAGATGAAGCGGCATCGTGGGCCAATCGCCACCATTTTTTTTGGGCAGCCGCCCGTGCCATGCGCGACATACTCGTGGAGAGAGCACGTCATGATGCAGCTGCTAAGAGAGGAGGAGGGTGCAAGCGAGTTGAACTTGATGAAGAAATGTTGGCAGAGCCATCTCCCGTCGATCTTATTGCCCTGAATGATGCATTGGTGCGATTTGAGGCGGTTCATCCCGAGGCAGCAAAAATTGTGGAGTTAAAATATTTTGCGGGGCTCAAACGAGAGCAAATCGCGGAACTGATGAACGTTTCTGAGTCATCGGTATGGCGCCAATGGCAGTTTGCGAAGGCGTGGCTCGCCAACGAGCTTGAGGCAGATTAGAAAATAATTGTGGAGAAAAGATAAAGTTTTCTGAACGCCCGTGAGAAGTTTTTCGGCTTTGGAATTATAGGAACGTGCTGCGTGGTGGAACTGCTATGTCTGACCTGAACCAAAAACTTCACGATCTTTTCATTGAGGCAATCGAAAAGCCTCCCAGGGAATGGGCTACATTCATTGAGGAAAAGTGTGATTCGCCCGAACTGCGGATAAGGCTCGAACGGCTTTTGAATGCTCATGCGCGGAGCGGTGAGTTCCTCGAGAGTACGGCCATCGAGGTTTATTCAAATCTTGCGTTTCCATTTGGTGGGCGAATCGAGCAGTTTCGTATTATTCGCTTGATAGGCAAAGGTGGGGCAGGGCACGTCTATCTGGCAGAGGATACGCTTCTACGGCGATTTGTTGCTCTTAAGGTCGTGGATCATTCAGCGGCGTCGCAGGAAGACCGAGCTGAAGTTGTTGAGCGGTTTCGCCGCGAGGCTCGTGCGGTTGCAAGGCTCAGTCATCCATCGGTTGTTCAAGTTTATCAGACCGGAGAAAAGGATGGCCTTTCCTATATTGCGATGGAATATGTGGAGGGGACAACACTTCGCGAGTGGATGGATTCCAACGACGAGTCAGCGCAGGAGGGAGCATTGCAACGAATTCGAGTCGTGGCGAAATTGGTCTCGCAAGTGGCTGATGCGATGGATTGTGCCCATCGGGCTGGCGTGATTCATCGGGATATCAAACCGTCTAATATTCTCATCGATGCTGACGGTAATGCTCGCTTAGCGGACTTTGGAATCGCGCAAATTACCACCGAAGAGACATTGCAGCGGACGGGTGTCGTAATGGGATCGTGCGCTTATATGAGCCCAGAGCAAGCACGAGTGCTCGATATCAAGGTTGACCATCGAACAGACATATTTTCTCTGGGGATTGTCCTCTATGAGGCGCTTGCTCGCCAGCGTCCTTTTGACGGCGAGACGTTCAATGACCTCTTGCGAGCCCTTTCCGATTGCAATCCGAAGCCACTCAAGAAGATGGTCCCTGGAGTTCCATCCGATCTAGCGATTATTTGTCACAAAGCGATTGAGAAAGAGGTCGGCGACCGCTATCCATCAGCGGCACATTTTTTTGCCGACTTGATGTGTTATCTTGAGGACAAGCCCATTTTAGCGCGGTCACCTAGCGTAAATCGTCGCATTCGGAATTGGCTCAAAACTCACCAGCGTACTGCAGTTAATGGTATTGTGGTCTGCTTGTTATTTGCTTTGTTGGGAATGACCTCGCTTTATTTTTCGATGAAACGGGCGCAGATGGGACAACTGCAGGTTACAGAGAAGCATGAAGGAACTCAAGTAAAGGTGAGTCGCCTCTCAAAGAAATTGGAACTAGAAAAAACAATCGATATTGGAGTTGCGCCGGTATCTACCTACCTTGCTCCAGGACTCTATCGCGTGACACTGGTGGGGGAGGGCGACACGTTGGAGGCAAGTTCACTCATAGAGGCAGGGCGAGTTGACATTTTGGAGGTTAGTATTCCCACTACAGAAGTCATGGACAAACTAGTGGAAATTTCAGAGGGAATTTATGAGCTAGGTGACGCTAGTACTGCCGTTGAACTTACCTCCAAGCGTACGGTCGTGAAATCAGCTTTCCGAATTTCGCCGACTGAAGTCTCCAATCGCGAGTATCGTGAATACGTCTTGGCGAACAAAGTCGCCGCACCACCTTCGTGGCCAGTTCCCTATGATCCAGCGATCGATGATCTTCCGGTGAGTAGTATCTCATGGGACGAGGCCAATTTATACTGCCGTTGGCGCGGTGTAAGATTGCCAACACCTGATGAATGGGAGATCGCATCGAAAGGGCCTGATGGTGCCATTTTTCCCTGGGGAAATATTAAAAACGATATGATTCAGCGAGAAGAAGTTGAATCGTTAGACAAGGATGTGTATCGATCGTTAGCGCGGCCGGTGGATAGTGATCCGCAACTTGCTACGCCGCTTGGTATCAAGCATATGCTTTCGAATGTACAGGAATACACAGAAGGTATCGCCGTCGAGCGAAACAATGGTCTTATCGTAAAAGGTCGCAGTTGGCTAGACTCTCCGTTTGTAAAGCCATCTGCAATATTTGTGTTGTCTGATCGCGATGTCGTCGCCTTCAATCGTGGGTTTCGTGTCGCGTTGTCCGTTACTAATGAAAGGTGAATGAATGAAAACGAGAAGCAAAGTCTATTTCGAACTCGAGGGCGTAAAGCGTGCTGATCAATTTGCCCTGCACAGCAATGACGAGGTGAAGGTGAAAGCCAAAGCGTTGTGTGATGAGTTGTCTCTTCTCGCTAATGGCAGTCTTTCGGATATCGAATGGGATGGCGATTTTCCATGTTTGCCTGAACATGCACTCGAGTATGAGCATATTATTCAGAATGAAGTAGCTCCAAATTCGCTCAATTCGATTGTTGCGGCGGTCACGCCCGTGTTTGACAGAATTAAAGCGGAAGTAACACGAGTTGCCAAGCAAAAAGTTGTTAAGCACTCGTTTCAGGAAGGCTCGTTTATGGCGGGCCAAGTCGGTACGTATCAGTTGCAACCCAAGGGGGTTAATTTGTGTGTGCCCTGTGATCCGCCACCACGATGTCATATCGTTCAGGCGACGGTTTTCTATGCCCCGATGGGCTTAAACTCCTCGAAATATATGTGGTCGGTAGGATCGACAGAAGGCGTGTTTACGTACAACGTACATTGCTCGATTCGATTCCAGGCGGGAGTGTAGCGATGGCCAAGTTTTGGAGTACAGAGAGCAGCCTTGTGCCGAGAATTGCTAGTGAGCATCAAGAGTGCGTCGACAATGCTTATAGTCTCTTCGATTTCTATAGCGAAAGCGTAAAGTCGTTTCCTCTCTTCTGGGAGTTGATCGATTTTGATCGAGAAAAGCTAGCGACCATTTTTGCTTTTTTCTGTGAGACCCTATCGATTCAGATGTCTTCGGATACGGTTAGTGTCGTGAAGTTACTGGGGGACCGTCTCACAGCTCGTTGGACTGGAGCGGCGGTTGCTGTGTCGGCGGAAATGGCTGGCAAAATCGAGTTCTTATCCCAAGAGTTGATGAAGGCGTTTTGCGAGCTAGATAAGCAGCAACTATTGGGGCCTGCCTTTGAGCTTTTTGCGGCCGGGGCTCTGTCCTTAAAGCGTCCGCAGTTCATGACAGCACCTCCCAGTGAAACGCTTGCTGAGGTTGCACCTGCCGCAAGCGATCCTGAGCCCGACAGTGGAGGCTATTTCTATTGGGCCGAATTTGCTTTGCTGGCAGCTGAGTTGAGGTTTCAGACTGAGCAATGGAAGAGGGTGTTACCCGTGATCTTGAGATCGGAGAGGATATTTGCGTTGTGTTATGGTGAGTCGCAGGATGGAGTGATTCCGCCGACTCGAAAATTCCAAGACTACACATTTAGTGGATTCACGATGTTACATCCGAATGTGGCGAAGGCTATACCGCTTTCGACTGCCGCGACCCTCGCCGAATTGGAAGCTGAAGCAACCGACGCGGCTCGCTTTGCTTTTCCTGGCGAATTTGCGAATGGTTGAGTCCTATATGTTCAATGGTGTTTTAGCACTGTTATTGAAGTGGAAAAAGAATTTACGCGAGGCATGTTGCGAACTCGACGAGACGCCCATGTTTCGAAGTGTTCAACCCAATACTCGCCCGTTTGCGCTACAGATGACGGTGAAGAAGCGTTTTTCCGAGATGGTTATTCAGGAGTTGGATTCTAAATGAGAGCTTATCGAGGGTGCCATGAATGTGGATGAAGGGTTCCTGGATTCCGCTAAATCGCTAGCGAGAAATCCCCTCGGGATCATCGCGCTCTTTATCGTGTTGGTGTATGCCGTAGCCAGTATTGTGATCAGCACGGCGGACGCAGATTTCTATAAGAATCCATTCCACCCAGCGGTGATGTTTTTGGGTGTTTTTCCTGTGGTGGTTTTGTGCGCTTTCACTTACTTAGTGGCGTACCATCATCGCAAGCTCTATGCGCCCAAGGATTACCACGACTCAAAAGACTTCTTTTATGGTTTAGATGTTCCGCAAAACCTTGATCTCAAGGTTCCGAGTATCGTCACGACAGGCCCATCATTGACGCCCATGACATTTGACGAGTCGGCTTCGATCGAAACTAAATATGCGCAGTTGCTTGAAGTAGGTTTTGTGCTTTTGCATCGTGCGGAAATGCTACAAGAGCGAACGTCACCCAAAAGTGCTCGCTATCGAGTAAGGATTTGGCTTGAACCGATCGACAAGCCCCACTCGTGTGCCGATATCGAGAAGGTTACCTATCACGTTTGGCGAGATTTTAGTTCACCGATTATCTCCACATCCAATGCAGCGTCAAATTTCGACGTCTGGTTGAGCACCTACGGCGAGTTTCCGGTTCTCGCAGTTATTACCTTGAAGACAGGAGTCGTTGTCGAAACACAACGGTACATTGATCTCCCCGGCCGGCCAATCGATTGAAGTGTCAAGAGATATTGGTTTTGTTTAAGACTTGTTCACAAAATGATACTAAGAAAGCAGCACCAAATATCAAATTCTGACGGCCCAAGGAAAGGGCAGGAAATTGCGGCTCCACAAATCTGGGTGTTTTGCTGAAAGCATAGCTCAGATCCTCTTTAATATGTTAGCATTTTGCGTCTCTGGAGGTATAGGTGTGCAGGCATGATTGAAATTGGCATAAAGAATTTTGGTTTGACTTCAAAGTGCAAAGTTTTAGATTGCATACGGCTAAGGGTTAAACAAATCTCGTGGTAGCAATTTGTCTTTCTCTTGAATCTATGTTGTGATGTTTATAGACTGCGCCAGTGGAAGTGCTAACGCTGGCAATGTAAAGCGTTGGATTTCTGCTGTTCTCTCTTGCTTGTTATGTGAATTGAATCTGCTGCTTCCGGCCTACAGTTGCTTTCATCGCTTTTCTGATTAGTTGAGGTTTCGATGACGCTCAAATTGTGTCGCCCACGAGTTCTGACCGATGCCCAATTACGGCTATATACACAGCGGAGTATTGAAGTTAATCCAGCAAACGCTCGTCAAGCGCGTTCCGTAGAACGGTCTTTACCCGGGACGAAAGGGGGGCGTAGGCTAGCGTTGCTGGTAGGTAATCGATGGCCCGTCACAGGCGTTAAGTTGGGTGTGAAGTTCTTGGACGATCCTTCGGTAGAACTGCGGAAGAAAATTCTTTCTCATATGAATGCGTGGTCCAAAACGGCGAACATTCAGTTCCGCGAATCGAAAAATTCAGCGGAAGTGCGTATCGCACGTCTTGATAAACCTACCGATATGGCTGGCTATTGGTCCTATGTCGGAACCGAAATCCTGGGGATTGAAGATGATCAGCCAACGATGAACCTTGACAGTTTTACAATGCGCACCAGCGATGCAGAGTTTCGCCGCGTGGTTCGACATGAAGCGGGGCATACCTTAGGTTTCGAACATGAGCACATGCGGACCGATCTCATTGATTTTATCGATAAGAAAGAGGCGATTGCTTACTTTAAGAAGACAGAAGGGTGGAGTGAGCAAGAGACGAAGGAGCAAGTTCTCACACCGCTATCAAAACGTTCGTTGATGGCAACAACAGAGTCAGATCCCCTATCAATTATGTGCTATCACATCGCCGCAGAGATCACCAAGAACGGGAAGCCAATACCCGGCGGCACGGACATTACCGAAAAAGATTATGAGTTTGCCGGACGAGTTTACCCCAAGAATAGATCTGTTGGGCGGCGAGCTTTTAATCCGGCAGAGATTTCGGAGGACACAATCGAGCAGGGCCTCGTTGTTCCGGCAGCCTCGGTGGCCCGCATCGCAAAACCTACCTCAGCTCGTGACCCTCTGGAGATTGTTATTCTCGAGCCGTTTGATTCGAAAACGGGGGTGAACAGGTCAGCAAAGAAACAAGAGGATCAAACTTCTGACGATGATCGGCCTGTTTTTGCGCAGGTATTTGCGAGCTACGGCGGCGCTCGTGTGACAGGCACAATGCGATTGAGAAGTGACGCTAGCCAAACCACTCATTACGGAAATATCATTCGAATTCATGAGAGAATTAAACAGTTCACCAACCAATCCACAGGATCACTGCCAAAAGATCCCGAAATGTTGAAGTTTGGTGGCGAGTTGTTTGAGACGCTATTTCAAGGCGATGTTCGTAGGCTATACGATGAAGCGCGATCGCGAAATCCAAATCGCAAACTAGACATTATTCTTACCTCGATGATTCCATGGATTGCGGAAAAGCCGTGGGAGTTTGCGTACGATACGACTCGCCAGAGTTTTCTGGCTACCGAGGAAGTTCACTTTATTCGAAATGTATTGACCGCGATTCCAGCAGAGACGGTTCCGACTTACAGGTCGCCTCTACGAATTCTAGTGGTCGCATCTCAGCCCGTTGGTCTTATGGAACTTTCCGTTAATCAAGAAATTGAGGTGATTCGACGCGGATTCCGTGAACTTGAAGAGAAGCAGTTGGTAGAAGTTGAAGTCTTAGCCCGCGCAACCCCCAATGCTATTCAGCGAGCACTTTCTACTGGTCAGTTTACGATCGTTCATTTTATCGGCCACGGGATGTTCAGCGAAGAAAACGAGACGGGGACGCTTGAGCTCGAAGACGAAATGAAGAATAGAGTGCCTTTGAACTCTCGTTCGGTGCGCGAAATCTTCTGCCGACGTGGTGTAAGTTTGGTCTTCTTGAATTCTTGTCAAAGCGGATCGGGCGGGCGGCGCGAATTCAATAGAGGGGTGGCTCAGTCTCTCGTCTCGCATGGCGTACCAGCTGTCGTGGCTAATCAATATAGCGTATTGGATTCTTCGGCTACATCGTTTTCAAAACACTTCTATTGGGCCTTAGCGCAAGGGATGAGCGTTGGCGAAGCGGCAAGTGAAGCGAGAATCGCAGTGAACTGTTCGATGGATGGAGATCCCATTGACTGGGCAGTACCTGTTGTTTACGCGAGAGATGCAGGTATGCGAATTTGCGAGAGAACCGACACCACCGTAGTAAGCTCGGAGAGTTTGTTCAAGAGTCGTAGTAGAAAAGCAGAGAAAGAAATTCAGGTCGCCGTTTGGGATATCGACAACGTTTTCCCTGGGTTGGAGAGGACTCTCGATACGATGTCAGGTGCACAAGAAGTTTTCGATTTTCAAGTGGTGTCGATTTCAGCACCCATTGATGCATGGGACAAGCAGAATCGAGCGACTGATGGTACATCCTATTTGTGGGCGGATAAACTGGCGAAACGACTATCTCGCTGGGTTTCGGAGCTTCAAGTCGACGTACTTGTGTGCGTCACAAGACATTGGTTGAGGAGCGATGATTGGTTCAATTTGTATGGGTGGTGGCCCGCTAACAAAAAGCCGCCCGTGCTCATCTTCTCCTGTGCAGGATTCGAAGATCTGCCTGTGGAAGGTCCGGAAACTGATAAAGCTCTAGCCAATTTGGCAGTGACGGGCCTAGCGGGTATGTTCGCTGATCTGGATTCACATGAAAGAGGTCCCAAGGATTGTCCGCTCTATTTCAATGAGGAGAGAGACTTGGGCTTGTTGACGGCACATCAGAAATTTGATGCTCGTTGCCTAGCTTCCATTAAAAAAGTAATACCGAATTATGTAGATGCCTTCGAGGCGCTGCTTGCCACTTTTGAATGAGCATCAATGACCTAATCCGAAATAAATGAGAAGAGCAATGGCAAAGAAAAAACAGTCCAAGGTAACGCGAAAGAAAGTAAGTAAGCAATCATCGAAGCCCACGAAGAAGGCTGCCAAGCGACGTGCGCCTGCTAGCCGACGTTCGCGGCAGCCTGAACGTGCGAATCCAATCGAGCCATTATCGTTAGACGAGGCTTTGGCCATAGTGCGAGGAGGTGGAGGAGGAAGAATCAGGCGGAGCATACTAAGGCCGGAGGCGGAAAGTGCTGAGGCACTTACAGCAGCGCCAACCACCGTAGAAATGCGAGTCGATTTGAAAAAACAGCAGCAAGCGGAGGTTGAGCAGAGGATCAAGAAATATGCTGAGACCATCACCCTGATGAAAGAACGCGGTGTTCGAGGGATGGAACCGGAAACCGCAGTGGCTAACGGTAGGAGACGTCGGGCCAGCGCGCGAAGTGCCACTGGACCGCTCAAGATCATTGCCGAAGGTGATTCGTGGTTTGATTATCCCTATCCAGGATTTGGTGGTGGAGTGATTGATCGCTTGCAGGCGAAATTAGGTGTACCCATTCTAAATCTTGCTAAAGCTGGCGATGAAGTACGATACATGCTGGGTGTGGAGCAGCGTGAGGCTATAACGAAACGTCTTATTGACGGAAGTCCTACCGATGATAGGTGGGACGTAATGTTGTTCTCAGGAGGTGGGAACGACATTGTGGGTGAACCAATGGCCTTATGGATCGAAGAGTACAAAAATTCCTTGCCTGCCAATGCATTGATTAATCAACCGCGATTTGAAGCGGCCTTAGCAATCGTAAAAGCGGGCTACGAAGATCTTATCAAGATACGTGATGACTATAGCCCCAACACGTATCTCGTTTTTCATGGTTACGACTTTGCAATTCCCGATGGCCGCGGCGTGTGCTTCTATGGGCCTTGGCTGAAGCCTACGTTCATGCATCGAAAATTCCCTGAGAACCTAAAGATTGCAACAGGTGTTGTTGAAGTGATGCTGCGCCAATTTGCTCAGGTTCTAACGGATATTGCGGCTAAGAACGAAGGTGTTACCTTCATTAATACACAGGGAACACTAAACCGAGATACAACTTCTTGGCACAATGAACTGCATCCATCGGCAGAAGGCTTCGATAGGTTTGCGGAGTTATTCGCTCAGGATCTGAAGGCCCTATTTCCGAATCGGCTTCCGCGATGATTGGGTAAGCGATCGTGTTTTGCTAGAATCGGGAGCGTGAATGCTTTTTGATGGAGTGTGTTGGCTAGACCGAAGTCCTTCGCATATTACTTCGCCTATGCTGAAGCTAGCCCGATAGATAAAGCGGGGCCATCTGGGATTATCGTGGGTAGAGGTCTAAGCCCCCGCAGTAAAAAAATACGGCGGTTTTGAAGTTCTCTCGATTGTGATAGCCACCTACTCTTCGTTTGATAGCCATGATTTTGCTGTTGATACCTTCTGCGACAGCATTGGTAATTCCATGAGTGCAGTAGCTGACAACGTTTGCTAATCTCTCATTGATGGACCGTGCCACTACCTTGAGTGGCTCCAGATTCGTATGAATGACTCGATTGTACCAGTCCTTGAAGAACTCGATCGCTTTGGTTGCTGTTCTATGCTGCCACAAGTCTTTCAGCACTTCATTGTAACCCCATGCTCGTC
>Ga0209174_10000056_pt1 | contig 82412 bp, 72 predicted proteins | sample JI91814BDNA_FD_187505 | JGI IMG/M metagenome (GOLD analysis project Ga0209174, IMG submission 187505) | Wastewater effluent complex algal communities from Wisconsin, to seasonally profile nutrient transformation and Carbon sequestration -... | ecosystem: Engineered > WWTP > Effluent > Algae...
CTGACCATGTTGGTGATCAGGGTGATGTCGCCGTCCACGGACGGATTGGGGTAGGCCACAAGACCAACCTTCCCGGAACGGACCTCATCCACACCTACGGAGCTCATGAGCTCTTGGGTGAAGGTGATGTTACCGTTCGTCGACCCACCGTAATTGGTGAAGATCAGCTTCCAGATGTTGCCGACCCGATCCTGCACGAAGTGGACGCGATCGGTGACGTACTCCCATTGGAACGTGGTCTGGTTGAAGGACTTCCAATCAAAGCCGATGCGGTTGATGGCGTTGCTGAAGGTGCCTGCGCTCCAATCGGTGAAGTCGATGGTCACATCATCCACACGTTGCACAGGAATGTCGGCGTTCTGCAGTACGCCTGCCACCGGATACATGGACGGCACCGGGAACGGCACGAACGCCATGTACTTCGTGAACAGCAGGTCCCATGTGTTGGTGGCAGGTTCGCGGTCGAACACGGTGTTGTTGGTCAGCGAAACGTAGCCGAAGTTGCGGCCTGCGAACGTGGACCTGTTGAGCGTATTGGTCTGCTCGTTGGAGCCGTCCAGGTCCGACCAGGTGAACGAGAAGCTGTTGGTGCTGCTGCTGAAACCATTCACGCGGAATTTCTTCCAGGTGGTGGGTGCGAGTTTGATGATGAAGGCGCTATCGCCGGTGATGTTGTGGGTGACCACGTTGTAGACGCCCCAACCCAAGTCGAAGGGATTGCTGGTGAGCCCTTGGTTGAAGGCACCACTGCTCCAATTCACCTCACTGTTATGTTGTGCAGGCCAGCTAGCGGCAAGACCGGCCGTATCGATGGAGGCCCATTGGCTGTTCGCGAACGGTGCCTTGTGGATGGCAATGCCCTTGCCGGTATTGGCCAGGATGCTGCCCGTGATCCCGGTGATCTCGAATGCGATGTCCCACTCGGCGAGCGGGCGGGTTTGGACCACCCCGTTCTCCAGGCTGTACCAGACCTGATCGGCGTTGGCCGGAGCTGTACTGACGGTGACCGTGGTCTGGGCGATGGCACAAGGGGCAACGAGGCCCAGAACGATCGGGAAGAGGTGTTTCATGTAGGGTTCTGAATGACGGTGCAAAGCAACACCCGTACAACAACGCAACCCAAGACCTTGATCATGATAATTTGACCTGCTCGGTCATGGCACTGTCACAAATCAGCGGGGCCCGGGTCGCTCAGGCTTTCGCCATCGCTCCCCGAGCCCCGCCTTCACCGGACCTCCAATATCAGTCCACCTTCGTGAACCGATGCGTAAGCACACGATCGGAAGTGATCATGCGCACCTGGTATTGACCGGGTCGGAGCCCGGACAGGTCCAAGCCGTATTTCCATCAACTCGGGTCGCGATCTTTACAGGATCGCGTTGGAGCTGACCGTTCAAATCCAATACCATCGTTCAACCCATCGACCGGCCCGACCACGCCCCCTCACTTACTCCTCCGCTGACACAGTCCCATCAGTTACATCAGGAAGGAATGAGAGTGGGAACTCCATTCAGATTAACAAGTTCCCCAGTAAAAGGTTCAAAATGCCGTCAACCATGGCCATCAGTAGCGGAGAATGAACCGCTGTTCAAGAGCTGCTTCCCGGCGGGATGGGATCACCAGGTCCGAACCCGGGAGCTGCACCGGATAGTGCGCACAGGTATGTACCACTGTACCGGACCAACCCCGCAGGAGTAGTGCTTCGCGGCCGGCTTCGTCCGTATAGAGGTAGGCACCTCGCTGCGGCGCACTGGTCATGGACGCGATGTCCGGATAGTGCGGCCCGCTTGCCGCTCCATAGAACTCCAAGGCTGTACCACCCACATGCAGGGTGATGATGCGATCTGGTGGCACGTGTTCCGTTTTGAGCCAGCGGCCCGCCTGCGCGTTCGACTGATACGAAAGAATGGCGGGATACACATGGGTGTTCAAGGTCCATGCCGCTGCAAGCCAGATGACAGCTGTGACAGTCACCAGGACATGCCCACCTCGCCTTCGGATCACAAGGAAGGCCACGAACAGCGCCACGAACAAGGCCACCCAAGCGGGCCACGCTCCCGCGGGGAAGGAATACGCCACCAAGCACCAGGCAAGGATGTAGAGCAGCGCAACGATCCCTGTTTGTGACCTTCGTACCGCCGCCCCGAACGGACGGATCATCTCACCGGCCCCGAGTATGGCGAGCAGGGGCAGCACCGGATAGATGTAGTGAGGTAGTTTGAACTGGGAGAGGGACAAGGCTACGAACAGGATGCACACAGACCATGCCGTGGCCTGTTCCATGGTGCCCCTCCTACGCACTGCACGCCAGATACCCAGCAGACAGAACAATGTCCACGGAAGCAGCAGCCAAGGCACCTCATGGGTGAAGAACAGCACCGATGAATCGTCCTTCCAACGATTCTCACCGGTGATGCGTCCAAAGCTCTGCTCCCAAAAGAAGAATCGAATGCCGTGGGGTCCATGTTGTTCATAAAGCCCCACCAGCATGGGCACCAGGACCAGTCCGGCCACGATCGGAATGGACCAGAAGCGTGGATCGCGCCAGACCGACCACTGTCGTTGCACGACCACTTGTACGGACAGGATGATGAAGGGTGCCACAGCGCCCAATGGGCCCTTGGCCAACAAGCCTGCACCCATCGCCAACCCACAGGCCATCGCCCACGTCCAACCCCGGCCACGCAGGTACTCGCTCCCCGTCCAGGTGGCCAACATGATACAGGCTGTGAGAAGCGTGTCGGTGCGCACATCATTGGTCATGATCACGAATGACACCGATGAAGCGAAGAGGAACGCGGCCCATGTTGCCACAGGCTTCGACTGGAAAAGGCGAGCATACCGGTAGGTGGCATACACTCCCCCGAATGCGAAGAGGATGCTGGGTAACTTGTAACTCCAATTGTGGATGCCGAAGAGTCCGAAGGATAATGCCGAAGACCAGAACAAGAGCGGGGGCTTGTCCAGGTAGTCGCGACCACGGAAGTACAGCTTGAGCTTATCCTCCTGACCGAGCATGTCCCTGGCCATGGTGGCATACTGAGCAGCATCCACTTCCATCACATCGAGCATCGCCCCAGCCACCACCACGGCCAGCAAGCCAAGCCACAGCGTCCAATGGACGGCTGGTAACTGATGATCAGGAGCAATGGGACTGGCGGCCATGTTCGGCTTTCGCGTTGCAAGATCGTTGGTCCATGGCCATTACGACCCGATCGCGATCGATAATGCTTGTTAAGGATGCCATGCATCGTGCCGTTCCGCGTGTAACATTGCACCGCTGCCAGTGAGGCACGCTGATCGTACGTGGGCCGACGAGCGATAGGAACCCTGCTATTGTTGGCCACCCTGAGCGTGTTCGGGGTGGTGGTCATCCAATTGCTCTGGTTGCAGCAGGCATCTCGGTACCACAAGGACCAACTTGCGCTCAACCGTGAACAAGCCGAACGACTGGAGAAGCAGTTCAACGACCGGGTGGTGATCGCTTTGACCGATGTGACGGAGCAGATCCTATCCATCACCAAGGACCCCACCGACCTCTACGATGCGGTGAAGCAGGAGCGTCCGAACTATTTCGCGGTGACCATCAACGACACGCTGCACCCCTATCTATTGGAGGCCTTGTTACGAAAGGAGTTCAGCCGTCGCAACATCCTGGAGGACTTCGAATATGGGATCTATGATTGCTTCACTGACAGTGTTGTCTATGGGAACTATGTGAGTTTGGACACGCTGAGCGCGGATACCGTTCCACATTCGAAGCTTCAGAAGCTCGACAAGGACGGCCATTACTTCGGCGTGTATTTCCCGAAGCGCTCGAGCACCCTCTGGGAAGAGGAACAAGCCAGCGGCTGGACGTGGATATTCCCCGCAGTTGTCACCTTGATCGTGTTCAGTTTCTTCGCCTATAGCGTGTGGGTGATCATGCGGCAGAAGAAATTGAGCGAGATGAAGAACGACTTCATCGGCAACATGACACACGAGCTGAAGACGCCGATCAGTACCATCGCATTGAGCAGTGAGGTGATCAGTGACCCGGCCATCATCAACGAGCCGGACCGCCTGCAAGCGTATGCGCGCATCATTCGCAGCGAGAATGAGCGTCTGCGAACCCAAGTGGAACGGGTACTCCAACTGGCAACGTTGGAGAAGGGTGACCTGGAACTCGCCGCCGAACGGATCGACATGCATGCCTTGGTGCATGAGGTGGCCGACCATTTCCTACTGCCACTTCAAGAACGCCGGGTCGAACTGGATCTCGACCTTGAGGCCACCAATGCGGAGGTGATCGGTGACAAGGTCCACTTGATGAACGCCCTTACCAACCTGGTGGACAACGCGCTGAAATACGGGCCCGAAGGGGCTACCATACGCATCGGCTCGAAGGTGCAAGATGGCAAATTGCTGATCGCTGTGCAAGACCAGGGGATCGGGATACGTCGGGAGGATCTCAAGCACATTTTCGAGCGGTTCTACCGCGTCCACACGGGCAACGTTCATGATGTGAAAGGATTCGGCCTCGGCCTCCACTACGTGCAACAGATCGCCAAGGCACATGGGGGGCATGTGCATGTGGACAGCGAATTGGGACGCGGCAGCACCTTCACCCTGACCCTACCGTTGAAACCCTGACAAGCCCGATCAGTCATGACCGAAAATAAAGCCCGGATACTCCTGGTGGAGGACGATCAGAACCTGGGTTTCGTGATCCAGGACGCATTACGACGCAAAGGATTCCAAGTCCATTTGTGCCGCGATGGCAAGGAGGGTCTGAAGCAATTCAACGAGCATCCGTACGATCTGTGCGTGCTGGACGTCATGTTACCCCAGAAGGACGGGTTCAGCCTTGCCGAGGACATCAGGCTGGTGAACCGGGAGATCCCCATCGTATTCCTCACCGCCAAGAGCCAGATCGAGGACAGGATCGCCGGGTTCAAGGCGGGGGGTGATGATTACCTTACCAAGCCCTTCAGCCACGAAGAGCTCATCCTGCGCATCGAGGCCATCCTCAGGCGAACTCATGGTCGCGAAGAGGAGGAGGACCGTGACCGCTTCGAACTGGGTGACTTCACCTTCGACCACCGGAACCTCGTCCTGAGCCATCCGAGTGAAGAACGGAAACTCACCCGCAAAGAGGCCGATGTGCTACGTCTGCTCTGTATGCATCGCGATCAGGTACTGCCTCGCGAACTGGTATTGAACATGGTGTGGGGCGATGACACCTACTTCTTGGGCCGAAGTCTGGACGTGTTCATCAGTCGGCTGCGTAAATACCTCAAGAGCGACCCCAAAGTGCAGATCGTGAACGTTCATGGGGTGGGGTTCAAGCTGGTGTTGGACAGATAAGAACCATCCTTCGCCTGTAACGCGGTGCACTGAACGCCATTCGTGGATCCTGTACATTCGCTCCTGCTCAACCCGCTTCCCGATCATGATCGCACGCTTCACACTCGTTGTAACCACGCTCTGTGTCACCTTGGCTGCTAACGCCCAGAACGATTGCGCAACCGCCATCCCCATCACTGTGGGTACCTATGTGGTGGATACCGTGGATGGCGCTCAGATCCCTCTTCCGGTGTGCGCTACCGGCGGGAACACGGCCACGAACGGTGAATGGTACACCTATACCCCCAGCGAGGACCGCAGCCTGACGGTCACCACGGACCTACCTGAGAACCTCGACCTGGATACCCGTTTCCATGTGTACACCGGTACGTGTGGAAACCTGGTCTGCTATGATGGCGACGACGATGCGGGAAGTGGATACCTGTCCTACGCCCTGTTCAATGTGTTGGCGGGCGTCACCTATACCATTGCCTTCGATGATCGATGGGATGCCGATGGTTTCACCTTCCAGTTGATCGAAGGTGAGCCCTTCTTGGAAGCGGTGACCTTCACCACACAAAGCTTGAGCACACAAGGCAGCGTCCGCGCCATCGTCGATATGGACAGCGATGGACTGGATGACGTGGTATCCGTGACCACCTCGAACATCAACATCAATTATCAATTGGCCGGTGGAGGCTTCAACACGGTGAACCTGCCAAATGATACGGTGGCCAACTCACCCAGCTGGAGCCTCTGTGCAGGCGATCTGGATGGCAATGGACGCATGGACCTCCTCTATGGAGGTGGAAGTGGGGTGACATTGATGTTCGCCAACGAGAATTCCACTGCATTCTCGGACAGCAGCTATGCCCAGTATGTGTTCTGTCAACGCACCAACATGGTGGACATCAACAACGATGGACACCTGGATGCCTTCCTCTGCCATGATGTGGCACCGAACGTATATCTGATGAACGATGGCGAGGGTCAGTTCATTTGGAACCAGGGGGGACTTGGTGACACACAAGGAGGAGGGAACTATGGTTCCATCTGGACCGATTTCGACAATGATGGCGACCAGGACATGTTCATCGCCAAGTGCCGTGGTGGTAACCCCGTGGTAAGCACCAACCAACTGCACCGCAACAATGGTGACGGCACCTTCACCGAGGTGGCCGCGCTCTTCAACCTTGCGGACCCCATGCAGACCTGGAGTTCAGCCTGGGGCGACTTCGACAACGATGGTGACATGGATGCCCTGGTGGGGGCCAGTTCCTTCGCTGCTGGCGGTCACAAGTTGATGCGCAATGATGGCACCACATTCACCGATATCACTGCAGGTTCGGGATGGGACGTGTTCCTTGGCACCAGCATCGAGCACATCACGCACGACTTCAACAATGACGGATGGTTGGACGTGATGAGCGGGAGCGGCACGATCATGATCAACCAGGGTGGCATGGTCTTCGAGGCCAACCCCGTCGGATTCGATGTGGGTGCTGTTGGCGACCTGAATGACGATGGTGCGCTCGACCTGATGAACAGCTCCACGGCACGGATCAACAACGGGAACTCGAACAACTGGTTGCGGATACGTACAGTGGGTACGGTGAGCAACCCGAACGGCATCGGTGCGCGTATCATTCTGACCACCGCATCCGGCCAGCAGATCAGGGATGTGCGCAGTGGCGATGGGTTCCGTTACATGAGCACGATCACCGCCCATTTCGGCTTGGGCACCGACGAAGAGGTCCTCCAAGTGGAGGTCCGCTGGCCATCGGGTATCGTGAATGTGCTCACCGATGTTGACATCAATACCACCATGACCATCGTGGAGGAGATCAGCACCGATGTGCGGGAGAGCATCCTACCCGAAGTCCTAGTGTATCCTGTTCCGGCGAATGATGTCATCCAGGTGACCGGTTCCGGCGTAACGCAAGCTCCCGTAAGGGTGTTCAATGCAGCGGGAGGCCTTGTGCTCCAGGGCACCCTATCAGGGGAGCGATTGGACGTCAGTACCCTGTCCTCCGGATTCTACCTATTGGAAGTGGGCACAGCTGCCGGTGCCGTGCGGCGCAGCTTCACCAAGCATTAGGAGGAATAGGCTCGGCCTTCCAACCTTGGCCAGGCAACCTTCAACGGTACCGGGTCCGTCATCCGTACATTGGGGGCTGGTAGCACCCTATTCCGCCGTGACCCAACGCTTGACCATCCTGCTCTTCTCGGCCTTGGCATTGACCGGGTGCCGCAAGGACACGTTGGAGGAGGAGCCCCAGGCCCCCATCGACCCCGGAACCCCATCTGGTACAGGGGTACGATTCGAACCCGCACAGGTACCCTACCCGGTGCTATCCACCTATCGGTTCTTCACCGGCGGCCTGAAGGACCAGACCCCGAACTCCGGCGTGCTTCCCTATGAACCGATCACGGCACTCTTCTCGGACTATGCCCACAAGTTCCGGTTCGTGTGGATGCCTGCGGGTGCCAAGGCCTCCTATGCAGGTGACCACGATGTGTTGGACTTCCCGGAGAGCTCGGTCCTGATCAAGACCTTCTACTACGACAACGTGCTTCCGGACCAGGACCGACGGATCATCGAAACGCGCTTGCTGTTCAAGCGGAGCGGCAGTTGGTATTTCGCGGATTACGTCTGGAACGAGGATCAGACCGAGGCTTACCTGGACATGAACGGGAGCATCACCCCGGTCACCTTCGTGGATGATGGAGGAACACAACGCACGGTGCAATATCGGATCCCCAGTGCGGCCGAGTGCCAGACCTGCCACAAGATCCAGTTCGACCCGATCCCCATCGGTCCCAAACCCCAGAACCTGAATAGCAATTACAGCTATGCGGACGGGGTGAAGAACCAGCTGGAGAAGTGGGTGGAGATGGGTTACCTGCAGCCGGGTTATCCGTCGAACATCATGACCACGGTCAAATGGGATGATGCCACGCAACCATTGGACCTGCGCGTTCGCTCCTACTTGGACATGAACTGTGCGCATTGTCATGCGGACCAGCGGCACTGCAACTATCGGCCCATGCGATTCGCATTCAACGAAAGCGATGATCTGGTGAACCTGGGAGTATGTGTGGAACCGGATGATCCGGTAGCCCCCCAATACACCCAGATCGTGGCTCGGGGAAACCCGAACCGCTCCATGATGCACTACCGGCTCTCGGAGACCGATGAGACCGTACGCATGCCCCTGCTGGGGCGAACAGTCGTCCATGAAGAAGGGCTGGAATTGGTCCGCGAATGGATCGAAAGCCTGCCCGGCACATGCCCCTGAACCAAGAACCTTAGACCAACACCGGAACACATGCGTTCAACCCTACTCCTTGGCCTGATCGGAGCTTCGGCCCTCCCCGTGGTCGCACAGAACACGTGTGCAACCGCACTACACATCCCCTTGGGCACCCATGCTGTGGAAGCGGTCAATGGCACCGAGGTGATCCCGGTCACCTGTGCACAGAACGCAGGTACCACCACCGCAGCGGAATGGTACACCTACACAGCCTCCATGGACACGACCATACGGTTGCGTACGGACCCTCCCGGATCCGTTCCCATCGATACCCGTGTGAACATCTACACGGGTACCTGTGGCGCATTGGTCTGCTATGCGGGTGACGACGATAGTGGGAACAACTTCGCTTCGGACGTGACCTTTGCTGTCACAGCTGGCGTCACCTACACCATCGCCTTCGACAATCGTTGGTCATCCCTGGGGTTCAGCTTCGAACTGGCCTACGTGTACGTGACACCTCCCCCGCCCCCGCCTGTCACCCTCATCAACTTCAACAACGTGAGCCAAGGCGTTAGTGGGAGCGGATACTGTGTCGTGGACATGAACAACGACCAACTCGACGATATCGTAGGAACGAGCACCTCCAACGTGAACGTGCTCTACCAACAGGCCAATGGCACCTTCCAATCCGTGAACATCATCACCACCCCGGCCGATCATACGGCCTCGTGGAGCCTTGCAGCAGGTGACATCGATGGGAACGGATATAATGACCTGATGTACGGAGGCGGACAGGGCAGCACCTTCATGTACGCCAACAACAACGGTACCGGGTTCACCGAGGTATCCTTCCCGAACTACATCTTCAGCCAGCGGACGAACATGGTGGACATCAACAACGATGGGCACTTGGACGCCTTCGTGTGCCATGACGTGGATGCCAACGTGGCCTTCTTCAATGATGGGAACGGCAACCTCACCTTCAATCAGGGCTTGCTCGGGCTCACCTGCGGCAACTACGGTTCGCTTTGGACCGACTACGACAATGATGGTGATCAGGACATGTTCGTTGCAAAATGCGGATGCGACCCGGTGGACCTGCTCATGCGGAACAACGGGGATGGGTCGTTCACCAATGTGGCTCCAGAGCTGGGGCTGGCGGACGGACACCAGAGCTGGAGCAGTGCTTGGGGGGACTTCGACAACGATGGGGACATGGATGTGCTCATCGGTGCAAGCAGCAGTGGATACCATAAGCTGATGGAGAACAACGGTGACGGCACCTTCACCAACATCACCGCTGGTTCAGGCATCGACCTGTTCACCGGCCAGAGCATCGAGTGGACCACACATGACTTCGACAACAACGGCTACCTGGATATCCTCGGTGGTGGTGGTCTGTTGATGAACATGGGTGACATGACCTTCGTGGATAACGGGGTCTCACCTGGCAATGGACCGATCGGCGACCTGAACAACGATGGATTCCTCGATGTCTACACGAGCGGAACGGCCCGCATGAACCAAGGCAACGAGAACAACTGGCTGAAGATCGCCACCATCGGAGTGGTGAGCAACAGCAATGGCATCGGTGCCCGCATCACCGTGGTCACACCAAGCGGCACATTCACCCGTGAAGTGCGCAGCGGTGACGGCTTCCGCTATATGAGCAGCATGATGGTCCATGTGGGCCTGGGTGAGGAGACCGAGATCACCTCCGTGACCATCAACTGGCCTTCCGGCATCGTGGACGTCCTCGACGAGGTGGACATCAACACGTCCCTGGTTGTCACCGAAGGACTGTCCACCGGAATGGTGGAAGAGGAAGCATCCTCGATCTCCTTGTTCCCGGTGCCAGCCAAGGACCAGGTGACGATCAACGGTCTGGCGGGCCAGCAGGCCCCGGTCCGGGTGTTGGACGCCACGGGCCGCTTGGTGCTGCGCAGCACCTTGGCCACGGACCGGTTGGATGTGAGCGAACTTCCTGCTGGTGCCTATGTGATGCAGATCTTCACCGAACAAGGTCCGGTGCAACGTTCCTTCACCAAGGAGTAAGCTTTTCGAGGATGACCTGACAAAGGTCCCGGCCGGGTGGTCGGGACCTTTGTTACTTTGTGTAACAACCTGGCCCGACCGTGCGTTCGACCCAGTAGACCAGCCCCCATGAGATACGCGAGAGTTTTCGGAGTCCTGTTCCTGTTCACGGTGGTCCTGATGGCCTGCCGGAAGGAATCGTTCGATGAGGTGGGAGGGCCGCTCCCGGTGGGAGCGAGCAAGGTACTTTTCGACCTCGACGAGGTGCCCTACAATACGCTCTCCACCTATGGATTCTATTCCGGAAAGTTGCATGGATTGGAACCGGTTGACGAGGTGTTGCCTTACGAGCCCATCAGTTCGTTATTCACCGATGAAGCACACAAGTCGCGTTTCGTTTGGATGCCTGCCGGGCGTAAGGCCCGCTACAGCGGGGACCACGATGTACTTGATTTCCCTGATGGCGCAGTGCTGCTCAAGAACTTCTACTACGACAATGCCTTGCCCGGTGGTGGGCGACGCATCATTGAGACCCGGATGCTGTTCAAACGTGCCGGTCAGTGGGAGATCGCCAACTACGTGTGGAACCCCGCGCAGACCGAAGCCTACTTGGACCTGAACGGTAGTACCATCCCGGTATCTTGGACCGACGAGGAAGGCGATGCACGCTCGATCCAATACCGGATCCCCTCATTGGTCGAGTGCCAAAGTTGCCATCGCAAATCGGGATCGAACACTCCGATCGGACCTGAGCCACAGAACCTGAACGGAGACCTGTGGTTCAGCGATGGCATCAACAACCAGCTGAAACAATGGGTGAAGCACGGCATTCTCCAGCCTGGCTATCCCAAGGACATCTTGAGCCTCGTCCGCTGGGACGACCCTGACCAGGACCTTGGTCTGCGCGCACGCTCCTACATCGACATCAATTGTGCGCACTGCCATGATGAGGGTCGGAGCTGTTCCTACCGCGCCATCCGCTTGGCGTTCGAGCGCACGGTGGACCCCACCAACCTGGGCGTGTGCGTGGTGCCTGAAGAGCCGATCCCGCCCTATTCCCACATCGTGGCACGCGGCAATGTGAACCGATCAGTACTTCATCACCGACTGACCACGAACGACGAGGCGGTGCGTATGCCTTTGATCGGAAGAAGTATTGTGCATGATGAGGGTGCTGCGATGATCGCGGCGTGGATCACCTCGTTAGGCCCACCCTGCGAATGATCACATCGCGCGAAAGCGCAAGCGGAGGCTATTGAGCACGACGCTCACACTGCTCAATGCCATGGCGCCGCCAGCCACCATGGGGTCCAAGAGGAATCCATTGATGGGATACAGTACCCCGGCCGCAATGGGGATGCTCACCACGTTGTAAATAAATGCCCAGAACAGGTTCTGTCGGATCGTACCCATGGTCCGGCGGGAGAGTGAGATGGCCTTGTGGATGGAGAGGAGGTCACCGCCAACAAGTGTGATGTGGGCCACCCCCATCGCCACATCACTGCCTTGCCCCATCGCAAGGCTCACATCGGCCTGGGCCAAGGCTTCCGCGTCATTGATGCCATCCCCCACCATGGCGACCACATGTCCTGCGTCCTGTAGTCCTTTGACGTAGGCGGCCTTGTCCTTGGGAACCACCTCGCTCCGGAAGTCCGTGATACCGACGGCTCCAGCAACCGCTTGGGCCGTCCGTCGACCATCGCCGGTCTGCATATGTACCTGGATCCCGGATTTCTGCAATGCGGCTATGGCGTCGGCCGAGGATGGCTTCACGGGATCGGCCAGTGCCAGCACGGCTTTCACGTCCCCCTCCTTGGCGAGCCAGATCACACTGGCGCCCTGTTCCTGCCAATTGCGCTCCAGAACACTGTACGAGCGAGCGATCCGCGCCCCCCCCTCTTCAACCAAGCGTCTACTCCCCACCCTCCAGACACTCCCGTCCACCATCGCTAGTAGGCCTGACCCGGGAACTTCGGCCAGCTCGGTGACCTCCATGTTGATGGTGGTGCCCGTTCCAAGGTGTGCGACCACGGCAGCGGCGAGCGGATGGGTCGACCTGAGCTCCATGGCGCGCAGTACCGATCGCACTAGCACGTCCTCCAGGCCAATGTCCCCGACCACCGCCGGTTCTCCCTTGGTGATCGTACCCGTCTTGTCCATGACGATCGCGGTGATACCCTGGGCAAGTTGTAGGCTCGCGGCATCCTTGATCAGGATCCCGTGTTCCGCGCCGATACCGATGCCAGCCATGATCGCCGTGGGAGTGGCAAGGCCGAGAGCGCATGGGCATGCGATGATGAGCACGGTCACGAACGCACGTACAGCTTGTTCAACGCCTTGATCACCGCCCAGGACCCACCAGAGCATTGCGGCCAAGAGCGCGATCACGAGAACCAGTGGCACGAACCAGGAGGCCACCTTGTCAACAAGCAACTGGATGGCCGCTTTACTACCCTGTGCCTCCTTTACCGCTTGGGCCACCCGCGCAAGGTGGGTCCCTGCGCCAACTTGTTGCGCCTTGACGTGGACACTACCCTGCTGAAGTATGCTCCCTGCCACAACACGCATACCCACTGCACGTAGCACGGGCATTGGCTCACCGGTGATCATACGCTCATCCAAGTGCCCGGACCCGTGCACCACGATCCCATCCACGGCGACCCGCTCCCCGGTCCTCACCAACACAACATCATCCACCTGGACCTCTTGTAAGGGTACCTCTTGGGCATCACCCTGTGCGTCCAGGCGGACCACGCGATCAGGTCGCATTCCCATCAGTTCGCGAATGGCCCCACTCGTGCCTGCCTTGGCCCGTTCCTCCAAGTAGCGACCAAGCAGGATGAAGGTGATGACCACCGCGGCCGACTCGAAGTAGAGCATGTGCGGTTGCCCGTCCACAGGCGATAGGAGGGCGTGGGTGCTGGTTCCATAGGCCACCGATGTGCTCAAGGCCACCAAAGTGTCCATATTGGCCTTCCCATGAAGGATCTGGCGCCAAGCATTCCGGAAGAAGGTGGACCCCGGCCATAGCACCACGGGTGTTGCCAGCATCCATTGTACCCATGGCGACCAATGCGCGTGCATGAACAGCATGCTGATCACAACAAGGGGAACGGTAAGGGTTAGGGCAACAGCCAATCGGGTCCGGAGCTGGGCCATTCGACGGGATCGTTCCGCTTCAAGGTTGGCCGCAAGGTCCAGCGCATTGTCGATCAGCAGGTCATATCCCGCATCACGCACGGCAGTGCGCAAGTCCTCATCGCTCACCGATCGATCCGATAGTGCGACCCGGGCACTGTGATCGGCCAGGTTCACGCGAACCTCCTGCACACCAGGCACCGCTGCCAATGCCTTCTCCACGCCGAGCACACAACTCGCACAGGTCATACCCTGAACGGCGTAACTGCGCACCGGAGCGTTCTCTGAAGAGCTTGACATGATGCTTCCTATCCCGAAGGGAACCCGGCCGAAGCGCCGATCGAGGGATCGGGCCGGGACGGTTATCGCACAATGGTCACATGACCACGACTACTGACCTCATCCGTCGCTTGACACGGGTCACGGTGCTTCATGGTATAGGCATATACGCCTACCGGCACTTGTGAACCACTGAATGTTCCATCCCACTGGGCCAGCGGATCGGTCGATACCCAGATCTGTCGTCCCCATCGATCATAGACCACCACCTCGTAACCAAGTGCTGGGATCTCCACACGATCGGGCCAGAACTCGTTTATGCCATCCCCATCGGGGCTGAAGGCGTTTGCAAGGAACAAGGTCGGCTCGGTGCGTACGTCCACGATCACCTCCAAAGTATCGTTGCAACCATTGGGTTGGGTGGCATACAGGGTGAACGTATGGAAGTCGTAACGTTCGATATCGTACCGGATGAACCCATTGCACTGGTTCACATAGAGGCTGTCATTGATGAAGAAGGCGCAGGAATCGGTGTCACTACCGAGCAGGATCTCCAATTCAGTGGTGCATGGGATCTGCGTGGCGGTGAAGATCGCAGGGGTCTGGGCCTCGATGAAGATGCTGTCCTGAACGGCAAGTCCACCACATCCCAAGGTGTCGAAGCCTTGGATGCTGATCGGCTGATAGCCGCTCTGTGAGAAATTGACCAGGTCGTTGAAGGCATTGCTGAACCCGTTCGCACCCCATCGCCATACGATGGAATCCGCGGTGGTGGCCACGGTCAGGATCTGCACGAGCACATTCTGGCAGGCTGTGTCCGGTATACCCATGACCGCGGTCGGACTCGGGAGTTGCACGAGATCGAACTCGGTATCCGCTGCACACCCGTCCGCGTCGAGGGAATTGACCGTGAACGTACCCTCCGTACCCGGTGGCAGGGAAAGCGTGGTCGTGGTGTCGCCGGTGGACCATGCATAGAAGAGGGGCTCGTATCCTCCGATGGGTCCCGCGGTGATGACCGGAGGGTCGGAAGGGCAATAGTCGAAATTCCCGATCACGCCGATATCGGGATCGAGCAGTTCAATGGTCAGGAAGGAAATGCATAAGGTAGCTGCGTTCGTATCAGCCACAAGCACATCGTAGATGCCGGGTCCTTGATCGACCAAGGTGGCGATGACATCCTGTGCAGCGCCGTTCCATGAATAGAGATAGGGCCCACCCGATCCAGTGATGACGGCGACCGTGCCATCCGCATCCCCAGCGCACGTGATGGGCGTGGAGGTGATGGACACATCGCATTCCGGCTGGGCCAGAACAGTGAGGGGCATCAGGGCCAAGGCAAGAAATAAACCGCGCATCGTCGTCCGGTCCTGGTGATTACGACCCCATAGGTCGGTCGCGAAGATCGCACTTCCTTGGCTATCAGTGACCATGTGTAGTGTAAAATGAGCGGGGCGCGCCCCCCCGGACGCGCCCCGACCTCACTGAACATCGCGGAACTACCCGTTCGCAGTGAGCAAGCGTTTCACCAACGCAGCTATGAGCGCTCCGTCAGCCTTTCCCGCTAACTCCTTGTTGGCCAGTCCCATAACTCGTCCCATGTCCTTCATTCCAGCTGCTCCGCCAAGGGCGATCACCTGCTTCACAGCAGCCTCCACCTCGGCTTCGCTGAGTCGCTGCGGCAGATAAGCCTCGATCACAGCGGCTTGGATCTCCTCTTCAGCAGCCAGGTCGGTGCGCCCTTGTTCATGGTAGATCGCCGCGCTTTCCTGACGCTGTTTGTGCAGCTTCTGGAGGATCCGCATGCCGACAGCCTCATCCAATCCGCCCTGCGCTCCTTCCTTGGTCAGTTCCAGCAGTATCGCGCTCTTGATCGCGCGCAGTGCATTGAGCCGGTCCTTGTCCCGGGCCAGCATGGCCGTCCTGATGTCAGCGTCGATCCGTTGTTGCAGTTCCATGGTACAGGTACGTTGGGTGGTGTCGGTCAATCCACGTTGTCGTGAAGGAAGGGGTTGTTCCGCTTCAATTCCACGCGACGTTGACCCTGTTCATCCACTTCCTCGTTGAGGGTGTAGCGGCTCACCGTGGAATCCGCACTATGCTGGGCATCGGTGATCTGGATGTTCTTCCGCTTGTAGGCAGGCTCGCGTTCCAGGTCGGCAAGACCGCTGGGTGAGCGGAGGCGCTGCGTCATCTCACGCACCTTGGCGATGCGCTCCTCCACCCTGGCCTGATGCTGATGGGGGCTCAAACGGGCCTCCGTCACCTCCGATGAGGATGCAGTGGCACCGGGGGCACCATCATAGAGGTCGAAGACCACCTTCTCGGGTTGGGTCGGGATCACCGGTGCTTGTTCGCCTTGACGCTGGATGGACTGCTCCACCTCGAACTCGATGGTACGCTGAGGCGCCACCGCGATGGTGGGCTCAGGTATCTGCACGGCTTCAGCAGGCTTCAAATAGGGCTCCTCGAATGCGGATGGTACTGGTGGCGCCACGGAAGTCACCGGAGCATTGACGGACACCGGGTTCACGATGGGTTGCGTGATCATGGTCGGGCGGTCGGCATCCAAGGGGATCACCTTTCGCTCTTCAGTGGGGCGCACCACCTCACCGGTCTGCGGGTTGGTCTCGAACCCGGTGGCGATGATGGTGATGCGAACGCGGTCTCCGAGGCTTTCGTCACGACCATAACCCCAGATCACATCCGCACCACTGCCAGCGGCCTCCTGGATATGGTCGGTGATCTCGCCGATCTCATCCATGAGGATGTCGCGCGATCCGTGGGTGATGTTGAGCAACACGAACTTGGCCCCGCGGATGTTGTTGTCGTTGAGCAAGGGCGAATCGAGGGCCTCCTGGGCCGCACGCAGTGAACGGTCCTCCCCTTCCGCCTCGGCCATGCCCATGATGGCCGCACCACTGCGTGACATCACGGTCTTCACATCCTCGAAGTCCACGTTCACCTTGCCGGTCTTGGTGATGATCTCGGCGATACCACGTGCCGCGGTCGTGAGCACATTGTCCGCATGCTCGAAGGCATTGTCCAACGAAAGGTTGCCGAAGAGGTCGCGCAGGCGATCGTTGTTGATGACCAGCAGGGTGTCCACCGCGTTGCGCAGTTCCTCGATACCGGATACGGCTTGTTGCTTGCGACGACGGCCCTCCCACTGGAAGGGGCTCGTGACGATACCCACGGTGAGGATGCCCATTTCGCGCGCCACCTGAGCGATGACGGGTGCGGCACCCGTGCCGGTGCCACCACCCATACCGGCGGTGATGAACACCATCTTGGTGCGGGTGCTGAGCAATTGACGGATCTCATCGAGGTTCTCCTGCACAGCGTCCTTACCGCGTTCCGGCACGGCACCGGCACCGAGGCCTTCGGTGAGGCCAACACCGAGTTGGAGTTTCACGGGCACAGGGCTCACGTCGAGGGCCTGGCGATCGGTGTTGCAGACGATGAAGTCCACGCCACGGATACCTTGCTCGTACATGTGGTTGACCGCATTGCTGCCGCCACCGCCCACGCCGATCACCTTGATGATCGAGCTGAGCTCTTGGGGGATGTCGAATTTCATGTCGTTGGGGGGGATTGGAAGGTCAGTGTTCGTTTTAAGCGGGGATCAATTCTCGTCCTCCTTGAGCAGGTTGCTCGCGCCGGTCATCACGCTATCGAGGAGTCCTCCGAAGATGCCCTTGGAATGGCCCTTCACGGGCGACTTGGCCGCGGCCACACGGGCCTCCACCGGCTTGGTGCGGTGGCGTTCCAGGTAGTCGAAGCCCTTCATCACCAGGCCCACACCGGTGGCATGCAGTGGACTGGTCACGTCCTCCACGGCGCTCTTGGCGATGTGCTCGTTGGGGTAACCGATGCGGGTGCTCATACCGGTCATCAGCTCCACGAGGTGCTTCAGGTGCTTGAGCTGTGAACCGCCACCGGTGAGCACGATGCCCGCGATGAGCTGCTTCTCCATGCCGGAGTTCTTGATCTCGAAATGAACGTGTTCGAGGATCTCCTCCATGCGGCTCTGGATGATCTCGGCCAAGGTGCGCAGGCTGATCTCCTTGGGATCGCGACCGCGCAGACCAGGGATGCACACCACCTCGTTGTCCTTGTTCTCCGAGGCCAGTGCACTGCCGAACTTGGTCTTCAGCTGCTCGGCCTGTTCGCGCATGATGCCACAGCCCTGACGGATATCCTCTGTGACCACATTGCCACCGAAGGGGATCACAGCGGTGTGGCGGATGATGTTGTCGAAGAAGATGGCGATGTCAGTGGTACCACCACCGATGTCCACCAACACCACCCCGGCCTCCTTCTCCTCCTGGCTCAACACGGCATCGGCGCTGGCGAGGGGTTCGAGGATGAGCTCGGTGACATTGAGGTTGGCACGGTGCACGCACTTGTTGATGTTGCGGGCCGCGGTCACCTGACCACTGATGATGTGGAAGTTGGCCTCCATGCGGATACCGCTCATTCCGATGGGATCCCGGATGCCCTGTTCGTTGTCGATGATGTACTCCTGGGGCAGCACGTGGATGATCTCCTCACCGGGAGGCATCACCAAACGGTAGGTCTCCTCGATCAACTGATCGATGTCGATCTGGCCGATCTCCTCATCGAGGCTCTCGCGCATCTTCATACCGCGGTGCTGCATGCTGCGGATGTGTTGTCCGGCGATGCCCACGTTCACGGTTCCGATCTCCACACCGGCGCTATCCTCGGCCATACGCACGGCCGCCACGATGCTCTCCACCGTCTTCTGGATGTTGGCCACCACGCCACGGCTCACACCGTCGCTGCGTGACTTGCCCATTCCGAGGATCTCGATCTTGCCTTGTTCGTTCTTGCGCCCGACGATGCAGGCGATCTTCGTCGTTCCGATGTCGAGGCCGGCGACGATGTCTTGGTTCTGGTCCATGGTCTGTGCGGAGTGTTAGGGCGTTGTTCGTTTGGTGCAGACGACCTGTTCGGCGAAGCGCAGGTCGATGCGATCGTAGCGGCGCCAATCGGTCAAGGGCATGCCTTTGGCGTAGAAGAGCTTGAGCTTGGCGAAGCGTTGTTCCAGTGCGGAACCATCTCCGATGATCACGCGCTGCGCTCCCACCTTGGGGATCAGTTCGAAGTCACCATCGGTGCGCACCACCACCTGATCGATCAACGCGTTCCAGAACGGATCCTTGCGAATGAAACCGGCCAGCCGGTGGATGTCATCCGAACGGTACAGGCGTTGGAGGCTGTCATTGGCGAAGATGTCCATCACTCCGTCGCGTGCACCGGGCTCGTTGAGCGCACCGGTCACCACCAGGACGCGCGCGGGGTGTGCCAGTTCCGTAGGCATGGTCCATCCTTCCTTGTCGATGTAGAATCCCGTACCATCGCTGTTGAACACACGCACGATGGGTTCGCGCTGTTCCACCTTGACGTGCAGCACACCGTCCATGGTGTGGTACACCTCGGCCTTGGCCACACAGGGTATCCCGCGCAACCGGTCCTCGATGGTGGTCACATCCACTTCACCGATGGTGCTTCCCATCACGGCGATGCCCTGATCGAGCACTTCCTTGCGCACGCTCGCTTCATCGATGAAGTGAACACCTTCCGCACCCACCACCCGGACCTGTAGATCGGTGATGGGCGTGCGGTCCGCGGTGCGTTCCACGAAGCCCAGTGCCAATGCGATCACCAGCAGGCCCAGGCCGATCCCGAAGGGGCGGAGGTATGGCTTCAGCTTCTTCATAGGCGATAGCGTTCGTTCAACAGGCGTTCGATGGCGGGTACCGAGCGATCGATGTCCCCGGCACCCACGGTGAGCAGCACCTCGATCGGACGATCCTTGAGCAGGTCCAGCAGAGCATCCCGGGTGCAGACCACCTTGTTGTCCATGGGCACCTGGTCCAACAGCCACTGCGAGGTGATACCCGGGATGGGTTCCTCGCGAGCCGGATAGATCTCCAGCAGGATCAACTCATCCAATGCGGCCAAGCTGCGACCGAAGTCGGACGCGAGGTCGCGAGTGCGGGTGAACAGGTGGGGCTGGAAGATGCCCGTGATGCGTTTGCCGGGATACATCTCACGCACACTGCCGATGCAAGCATCCAGTTCCTTCGGATGGTGCGCATAGTCGTCGATGAACACCACATCAGGTCCTGCGATCCGGGTCTCGAAGCGACGCGACACACCACGGAAGCTGGCCAACCCTTCACGCAAGAGCTCCGGAGTGACACCCATGCGCAGCGCGATGGTACTGGCCGCGATGGCGTTCTCCACGTTATGCCTGCCCGGCATGCCGAGACGGAGGCCCTTGAGCACCTGCCCTTCGGCGTGGAGATCGAACTCGTAAGCACCGTTCACCACGCGCAATTCCTCGGCACTCGGCACGCCAGTGCTTCCAAGCGCATAGCTCGTCACTTGGCCGCGATCCTTGAAGTGGTGTGCGATGCGTTCATGGACCAATACCGGTCCATCACAGAGGATGGCGAACTGGGTGTAGGCGTCGAACATGGCCTCCGCCGTGCCATAGATGTCGAGGTGATCGGGATCCATCGCCGTGATCACGGACTCACTGGGGCAGAGCTTCAGGAAGCTCCGATCGTACTCATCGGCCTCCACCACGTTCACCACGGCATCGTCGTTCAGGAGCACGTTGGTCCCGTAGTTGGCCGCGATGCCTCCCAGGAAAGCGTTGCAGCGCACCTTGCCGACCGTGAGGAGGTGCGCGATCATGGTGCTGACGGTGGTCTTTCCATGTGTGCCGGCCACGGCCACAGTGCGCTTGTCCTCGGTCACCATGCCCAGCACATCGGCGCGCTTGAGGATGCGGGCACCGCGGTCCTCCCAATACTTCAGCAGAGGACTGCTAACCGGTACTGCGGGCGTGCGCACCACCATCACGTCAGCGGGCGCCGCATCCCGGAACTCCGCAGGGATCATCCGTGGGTCCTCGTTGAACTGCACATCGATGCCTTCGCTCTGCAGCTGGTTCGTGAGTTCGCTGGGTGTGCGGTCATAGCCAGCCACCTCGGCACCGCGCCGGCGGAAATAGCGCGCGAGACCGCTCATGCCGATGCCACCGACACCGATGAAGTAGAACCTATGTCCGCTCAACGTGCTCATGGTCGTGCCAGTCGGATGACCTCCGCAGCGATGGCCTCCGCTGCATGGTGGGTTCCCATTCCTGCGATGGCCGTGCGCAGGCGGTCCAGGGCGACCTGGTCCGTGATGAGTGAGATGACGAGCGATCCGAGTTGTTCCACCGTATCCGCATCACGCAGGAGCACGGCAGCACCGCGATCGGTGAGCGCACGGGCGTTGTGGGTCTGATGATCCTCGGCGGCCGTGGGCAAGGGCACCAGTACGGCGGGCTTTTGCACCAGGCACAGTTCGCTCACACTGATGGCACCAGCGCGCGCCACCACCAGATCGGCCACGGCATAGGCCAGGTCCATCCGCGTTACGAACTCATGCACCTTGCAGTCCGTGTAGGCGAGTACGTCCACGGCTTGCTTCGCTTCTTGAAAGAACGGTGTGCCCGTCTGCCAGATCACTTGCATGCCGGCAGCCTTCCACGCGGCCAACGCGGCCTTCACCCCGTGGTTGATGCCGCGCGCGCCGAGGCTGCCACCGGTGATGAAGAGGATCGGTCGTCCTTCCACCACCCCGAAGTCCTCCAGGCCCCGAACACGCTTCCCTGTCAGGCGAACGACCTCCTGACGCACGGGGTTCCCGGTCAACAATACCTTCTCCTTGGGGAAGAAGCGCTCCATACCGGCATAGGCCACACAGATACGTTGCGCGCGGCGGGCCAGGTGGATGTTGGTCCTTCCCGGGAAACTGTTCTGTTCCTGGATCAGCGTGGGCACGTTCATGCGCTGTGCAGCGGCGAGCAATGGACCGCTGGCATATCCGCCCACACCCACGGCCACATGGGGCTTGAAGGTGCGCACGAGGTTCCGCGCCTTCCACATGCTGCGCAACAAGCGCCAGGGTAGCCCGAGGTTCTTCACGATGCTGCCCCGCTGGAAGCCGCGGATGGGGAGGGCCTCGATCCGGTAACCCGCAGCGGGCACCTTCTCCATTTCCATCTTCCCTTCCGCACCCACGAACAGGAATTGGGTAGCAGCCTCTCGCTCGCGCACCGCGTTGGCGATGGCGATGGCCGGGAAGATGTGACCGCCGGTGCCTCCACCGGAGATCATCACCCTAAGCTGCTGCTGTGCTGGGGCGCTTGACATCGGTGGATGGGGTTGACGGTTCATCGAGGCTTCGGCTCACGCTGAGCACGATGCCGATGGCGAGGCAGGTGAACCAGACGGAGGTACCACCCATGCTCACCAAGGGCAGGGGCTGTCCGGTGACGGGAACGAGGTTGACAGCGACGGCCATGTTGATCATGGCCTGGAGTACGAGCATGAGGCTGAGTCCTACGGCCACCAAGGCGCCGAAGGGCTTCTCCACACGGCCTGCGATGCGTACAGCGCGGAACAAGAGAATGAGATACAGCAGCAGCAGGCCGAGCCCTCCAAGGATGCTTCCGTACTCCTCGATGATGAACGCATAGATCATGTCGGAGTACGGGTGGGGCAACCAGTTGCGCGAAGCCCCACTGCCCGGACCGTTGGGCAATAATCCGCCCGAGGCGATGGCGATCTTGGCGTGTTCCACCTGGTAGTTGGCATCGGGATCCGCACCGCCAGCCGTGAACGATTTGATGCGCTGGACCCAGGTTGCAAGACGTGGAAGTAGGTCTGGGAACTGATCAGCCAACAACAACAACAGAACAAATGCGCCTATTGCACCTCCCACGATCAGTAGCAAGTGTTTCATCGGCACTTGACCGATGAACATGATGATCATGCAGAGCAGGAAGAGCAAGGCCGCAGTGGAGAAGTTGGCGGGCAGGATCAGCCCACAGATGGCCCCGACGGGTACCATGAGCTGGAGGACCACATCCCGGAAGGTCCATTCTTGATCGTGATGCTTACCCAGTACACGTGCGAGGTACACGATGAGCACCACCTTGGCCAGATCGCTCGTTTGGAAGCTCTGGTTGATGATGGGGATGGTGATCCATCGGCTGGCATCATTGATGTTGGAACCCAGGAGCAGCGTGAGCAACAGAAGCCCAGCGGTGACGGGGATGACCAGCATGCTGAGGCGCGAGTAGATGGTGTACTTGACGGTGGATGCGTAGTACATGATGACACCACCCGTGGCCAGCATCAAGCCATGCTTGAACAGGAAGTGCAATGTGCTTCCACCTTCACGCTTGAACGCGAGCGAACTGATCGAGCTGTACACCGCGAGCAGGCTGATCAGCCCCAGGAAGAGGGCGGTCATCCAGATCACGCGATCGCCGCGCAGCTTATGGACCAGGTTGTTCACGTTCGTTCTTCGTGTTCGTTCGATCAGAGGTCGCGCACGGCCCGCTTGAACTCGGCACCGCGTTCTTCATAATTGGCGAATCCGTTCCCACTGGGACATGCCGGGCTGAACAGCACTGCCTCCCCGGCCTTTGCGATCTCGCGCGCCAGGAACACCGCCATGCGTACATCATCGGCCAGGAAGATGCGACCACCATCGGTGTAGGCATGCTCCTCGTGTTGGCCGCCATAGATGACCACAGCACTCACCCGGTCCTGGAAGAGGTCCTGTGCGAGCCCTTCGGTGAGCTCATCGCTCCACGCTCCGGTGATCCACACCGCGCGCCGATCGAGTGAGCCGATGGAGGCCAGGGTGGCATCGAGGAAGGTGGAACGACTGTCGTTCACATAGAGCACGCCATTGACCTCCAGTACGGGTTCCATGCGGTGCGCACCGCGCTGCTCCTGGTCCAATGCCGCCTGACGTGCATCCAGCAGCTGCCCACCCGCGATGCGCAGGTTGAGGGCCGAAGGGTTGTTGGTGGTGCTCATGGCCATGAATGATCAGAGTGAACGAACAGCGGTCTTGAAGCGACGTCCGCGCTCCTCGTAGTTCTCGAACAGGTCGAAGCTGGCGCAGGCCGGGCTCAACAGGACCACATCACCGGGTTCGGACAAGGCGTAGGCGGCATGCACGGCCTGTTCGGCACTGCGCGTGTCAACCATGTCCTTCACCAGATGACCAAAGGACTTGTGCAACTTCTCGTTCTCGGTCCCCAGGCATACGATGGCCTTCACCTTGTGCTTCACCAGTTCCATCAAGGAGGCGTAGTCGTTGCCCTTGTCCACGCCACCCACCACCCATACCACAGGCTTGTCCATGCTCTCCAGGGCATACCAGGTGGAGTTCACATTGGTCGCTTTGGAATCGTTGATGAAGTCGACTCCGTTCACGTTGGCCACATGCTCCAGTCGGTGCTCGACATTCTGGAAGTCGCTGAGGCTCTCACGCACCACATCATTGCGCAGTTCCAGCACGCGCGCTGCGATGCCGGCCGCCATGGAGTTGTACACGTTGTGACGGCCTTTCAGTGCGAGTTCGATGATGGACATGTCGAAGGTGGTTTGGTCGGTGGTGATGTGGATGCGATCGTTGGTGAGCCAAGCCCCGTGCGTGAGGGTATGCTCGATGGAGAAGGGCCAGCGGCGGGCGTGGATGGCGTGTCCGGAGAGCCAGTTGCGCGTTTCGCGATCATCATCGCAATGGATGAAGTGATCCGCGGGACCTTGATTGAGGGTGATGCGGAACTTGCTGGACACGTAGTTGTCCATCCGGTACTGGTAGCGGTCCAGGTGGTCCGGCGTGATGTTGAGCAGGATGGCGATGTCCGGACGGAATGTGCGGATGCCATCGAGCTGGAAGCTGCTCAGCTCGAGCACGTACCAGTCCCTGTCCCCATCGGCCACAAGGCCCGCGAAGCTGGTGCCCACATTGCCGCCCACGGCCACGTCCACACGGGCGCGTTGCAGGATGTGGTGGGTGAGCAGGGTGGTGGTGGTCTTGCCGTTACTGCCTGTGATGCCGATGATGCGCCCCTTGCAATAGCGGAAGGCGAACTCGATCTCGCTGATCACGGGGATCCCGCGTTCGTTCGCCGCTACCACCAACGATGCCGTATCCGGTATGCCTGGGCTCTTCACGATGCTGCCGGCACCGAGCACACGTTCCGCACTGTGACCGTTCTCCTCGAATTCGATCCCCAAGCGCAGCAGTTCGTCGCGGTACTTCGGCTTGATGGCGCCCGCGTCACTCACGAACACATCGAGTCCGCGCTGCTGCGCCAGCCGCGCCGCACCGACCCCGCTCTCCTGAGCACCGAGTATGACCAAGGGGTTCATCGGAGCTTGAGGGTTACGATGGATAGTACGGCGAGCATGATGCCTACGATCCAGAAGCGCGAGACGATCTTGCTCTCGTGGATGCCTTTCTTCTGGAAATGGTGATGCAAGGGCGACATGAGGAAGATCCTCCTGCCTTCGCCGTATTTCTTCTTGGTGTACTTGAACCAGGAGACCTGCATCATCACGCTCAGGTTCTCCACCAGGAAGATGCCGCAGAGCACCGGGATCAGCAGTTCCTTGCGCACCAGGATGGCCAGTGTGGCGATGATGCCGCCGAGCGCCAGGCTCCCGGTATCGCCCATGAAGACCTGTGCCGGATAAGCGTTGTACCAGAGGAAGCCGATGCACGCACCGAGCAACGCGCCGATGAACACCGCCAGCTCGCCCGAGCCGGGGATGTACATGATGTCCAGGTACTGGGCGAAGATGACGTTACCGCTCACATAGGCCAGGATGCCCAGTGTCATCACCATGATGGCCGAGGTGCCGGTGGCCAGACCATCGACCCCGTCGGTGATGTTGGCCCCGTTGCTCACCGCGGTGATGATGAAGATGACCACCAGGATGTAGATGATCCAGGTGTACTGCCGCGCTCCACGACCGAACAAGCCCAGGATGGACGAGTAGTTGAACTCGTTATCCTTGATGAAGGGGATGGTGGTGTTGGGCGACTTGCGATTGAGCATGTAGTGGACCGTTCCATCCTCCTCGGTGATCGTGTTCAACTCGGCAGGGTCCAGTTGCTGGGCAAGGGTTTCGGAGACCTCCACCCGCGTGCGGATCTCCGGATGGAAATACACGGTGGCACCGATGATGATGCCCAAGCCCACCTGCCCCACCACCTTGAACTTGCCCGCGAGCCCGCGCTTGTCCTTCTTGAAGACCTTGATGTAGTCATCGAGGAAGCCGATGGTGCCCAACCACACCGTGCTGATGAGCAGCAGGATGATGTAGATGTTGTCGAGCTTGGCAAAGAGCAACGTGGGGATGAGCGTGGCGGAAAGGATGATGAGGCCGCCCATGGTGGGAGTGCCCTGTTTCTGCAACTGCCCTTCCAGACCGAGGTCACGTACGGTCTCACCCACCTGCATACGACGCAAGAGGTTGATGATGCCCTGTCCCCACCACAGCGAGATGAGCAGCGACACGAACACGGCCATGGCCGCGCGGAACGAGATGAAGTTGAACACCCCGGAACCAGGAACACTGAAGTCGATCGCGTCGAAGAAGTGGTAGAGCATTACTTGTGGAGGAGTTCAAGGGTTTCCTTCAGCACAGCCACATCGTCGAAGGAGTGCTTCACCCCCTGGATCTCCTGATAGGTCTCATGACCCTTGCCGGCAAGCAGCACCACATCCCCCGGTTTTGCCATGCCCACGGCCTGACGGATGGCCTCACGACGGTCCACGTTCACCCACACCCGGTGCTGGTCATTGGCCGCCACACCGGAGCGCATCTCCTCGAGGATCGCCATCGGTTCCTCGCTGCGCGGATTGTCGCTAGTGAGCACCACATGGCTGCTGAGTTCGGTTGCGATACGGGCCATCACTGGTCGCTTGCCCCGGTCACGATCGCCACCACAGCCCACCACGGTGATCACCTGCTCGTTGTCCCCACACACCTCATTGATGGTGGACAGGACGTTCTTCAAGGCATCGGGTGTATGGGCATAGTCCACGATACCGATGATGCCGCTCGTGCTGCGGACCAACTGGAACCGTCCGCGTGGAGGCTCCAGATCGCTCAGCGCGGTGAGCACGTTCAAGGGGGCCTCACCCATCAAGGTGGCCGTGGTGTAAACGGCCAGCAGATTGCTCGCGTTGAACTCGCCGATCAACCGGGCGTACACGTCATGCCCATCGATGTTCAGATGCAGGCCAGTGAGTTGGTTCTCCACGATACGGGCACGATGGTCCGCCATGGAGCGCACCGCGTAGGAGTGCTTCGAAGCCTTGGTGTTCTGCAACATCACCGCGCTGTTCACGTCATCGGCGTTCACCAGTGCGAAGGCCGAAGCGGGCAGCTGATCGAAGAAGCGTTTCTTGGCCTTGATGTACTCGGCGAAGGTGCCGTGGTAGTCAAGATGGTCATGGGTGATGTTGGTGAACACACCCGCGGCGAAATGAAGCCCGGCGATGCGCTCCTGCACCACGCTGTGCGAGCTCACCTCCATGAAGCAATGGGTGACCTTCTCCGCGACCATCTCCGCAAGCAGTTCGTTCAGGCGCACCGCATCGGGTGTCGTGTGCGTGCTCGGGATGGTGCGTTGACCGATGCGGATCTCAACAGTGCTGATGAGGCCGCACTTGTAGCCCAATGCGCGGAACAGGCGGAACAACAGCGTGGCCGTACTGGTCTTGCCATTCGTACCGGTGATGCCGACGAGCTTCAGCTTCTTCGCAGGCGAATCGTGGAAGTTGGCGGCGAGCTGACCGAGGGCCTCAGCAGCGTTCTGAACACGCACGTAGGTCACACCATCCTTCAACTCGGCAGGGAGTTCCTCACAGATGATGGCCAATGCTCCGAGTTCCACGGCCTTGGCGATGTAGGCATGCCCATCCACCTGGGTGCCTCGTGCGGCCACGAAGGCGCTGAAGGCGGTGACCTTCCGGCTGTCGAACACGATGTGCTCGATGGCGGTGTTGGTGGAACCCACCACCTGCTCGATGCGCACCTTGTAGAGGATGTCCTTCAGCAGCTTCATGTCAGCTCGATGAGGATGGTGGAACCTTGCCGTGCCCGGGTGCCGGGTGGGAGCGATTGGCGTTTGACCATGCCGTTGCCTTGGATACGGACACGCAGCCCTCGATCCTCAAGGATGTAGATCGCGTCCTTCAAGCCCATGCCAAGTACATTGGGTACCAGGTCGATGGCATCGACCGGGATGCCACGGGGCTTCATCACCACCATGCTATCACCAGCAGAGGTGGTCACCCATTCGGAAGCTCCCTCAAGGAGCATGGGCAGCTGCAAGCCCTCAAGAGCGATGCGCAGATCGCCCGCATGGCCACTCAGGCTCACCGGTGTGCGCGGCCCACTGCGTTCTGCGAGTTGAGTGGGCTGTTGCAGCTCAAGGCGGTTGCTGTAGATCTTGTCCGCGATCTCCTTGAAGATGGGACCCGCCACCACGTTGCCATAATATCCGCTCATGGTAGGTCCGTTCACCACCACGATGCAACTGTACTTGGGCGCTTCCGCAGGGAAATAGCCGGCGAAGGATGCTTGATAGCTGACCCCGTTCTGCTTGTAGCTGCCTTTGGATGCGATCTGTGCCGTGCCCGTCTTTCCCGCGATCTTGAAGTGCGCCCCTTTCAAGTTCATCGCGGTACCGGTGTCCACCACGTTCTGCAACATCCGGTGTGCGATCTCCAGGGTGGCCTTCGATGCGATCCGCTCATTGAGCACCACGGGCTTGAATTCCTCAAGCGTGCGTCCCTCCCGTGAAACATGATCCACGAAGTAGGGCTGCATCATGCGGCCCCCATTGGCCACCGCGTTGTAGAATGTCAGCGTCTGCAACGGAGTGAACAGGGTCTCATAACCAATGCTCATCCAAGGAAGGCTCACACCACTCCAACCTTTCTCCCCCGGGCCACGAAGGGTGGGCACCGGTTCTCCGGGAATGAGCACACCCGTCGGCTGATGCAAGCCCATGCGCTTGAGGCCTTCCACAAAACGCTTCGGGTCGTTGCCATACGCTTTCGTGACGGCGAGACTGATGCCCGTGTTCGTGGAGAGCTCGAATGCGCGTTCCACGGTGATCCGACCATACCCACCTTCATGCGAATCACGCATGATGCGGTCCTTGAACCGCACTTCACCGTTACGGGTGTCGACCGTATCCTTGGGATCGATCAGGCCGTCCTCGATACCCACGAGCAACGATGCCAACTTGAACGTGGAACCGGGTTCGGTGGCTCCACCTACCGCATAGTTCAGTGACTCCGTGTAGGTGCTGTCATTGCTGCGCGTGAGGTTGCTCACGGCCTTGATCTTTCCGGTGGCCACCTCCATGACGATCACACAACCGTTCTGCGCACCATGCTTCATCAATTGGCGCTCGAGTGCCGCATCCGCCACATCCTGCAGGTTGATGTCGATGGTGGTGTGGATGTCCGAGCCGGGAACGGGATCCACGCCTTCGCCGTCATCGATCGGCATCCAAACGCCTCCTGAGAGCCTGCGTTCCAAGCGGCGACCGGTGGTTCCCTTCAACCACTTGTCATACCCGGCCTCTAGACCGATCATACTGCTATCGCGCAACACATAGCCGACACTGCGCGAAGCGAGGCGCCCGAACGGACGCACACGTACGGTGCGCTTCTCGGTTACCAGTCCGCTCTTGTAGCGACCCAGGCGATAGAGCGGGAAGCTGCGCAGCTGTTGCACTTGCGTGTGGTCCGCCTTGCGCTTCACCAGGAAGTAGCGATCCCGACGCGCACGTGCGGCAGTGAGGTCGCGCTTGTATTCAGGTGCGGTCCGATCGCCGAAGAGGTTCGCCAAATGCCAAGCGAGGGAATCGATGTTGGCCTGAAAGACCTCATTTCTGAGCGCGTCGGGTACCATGTCCATGCGCACATCGTACTCGGGCACGCTGGTGGCCAGCAAGCGGCCGTCCTCGCTGTAGATATGGCCCCGGTCGGGTTGCACGGTGCGGTAGGTGGTGCTCACCACTTCGGCCTTGGCGCGCCACTTGTCACCCTCCACCAATTGGATGGTGAAGAGCTTCACCGCGATGGCACAGGCGAAGAGCACCATCGACAAGTACACGATGTTGGCCCTGGCCCGCAGTTGCTTGGGATCGTTCATGGCGTGCGGGTCTTCTTGAGTTCACGCTCGGTGACCTCCACCTTCACGGGCGGGACGCGGCTTTCGCGCAATCCCAGCGCACCGATCCCGGCGGCCACCTGGCTCTGCTGCTCCTGCTTCTCCAACTGTGCGCGCACGGTGATGTACTCCGAGCGCAGTTCCTTCAGTTCGGTTCCCGTGCGGTCGAGGTCGCGCACAACGCGTTCGGTATGGTATCCATAGGCGATGTACACGATCATCATCCCAGCGCAGAAGAGGATGAAGGACATGTTGCCCAACACGTTGTCCTTGGTGAGGAAGGAACCGTTGAGCACACTGATGAAGGAACCGGGCATGCGCACGGTATCCGCCTTCGAGGCCTTTTCGGGCTCCGCTTTCGGTTCCTCCTGCTTATCGCGCAACTTGTTCACGTGCGTTCTGCGGTTCTGAGCCGGGCACTGCGCGCCCGGGGGTTGATGGCTGTTTCCTCTTCCGAGGGTTGGATCGCCTTGTTGCTTGTCGGGTTGAACGGCCGGGTACGGTTACCGTAGAGGTCCTTGGTCTCCACACCGCCGAGGTCGCCGCTACGCATCCAGTTCTTCACCAGGCGGTCCTCGAGGCTGTGGTAGCTCATGATGACCAGCATGCCACCGGGTGCGATCACTTCCGCGCTCTGCTTCAACAAGGCCTCCAGGGACCCCAGCTCATCGTTCACGGCGATGCGCAGGGCTTGGAAGACCTGGGCGAGGAAGGTGCTCTCCTTGGCACGCGGCGTCACCGGCTTCAACGCCTCCACCAGTTGATAGGTGGTACCGATGCGGGTCTCCGAGTTGGCCTTCACCAGCTGGCGCGCCACGCGATGTGCACCGTCCACTTCGCCATAGGTGCGGAGCAGTTGGGTGAGCGCCGTTCCATCCAGGTCGCGCAACAGTTGTGAGGCCGTGCGTTTGGCGCGATGGTCCATCCGCATATCGAGGGGACCATCGAAGCGGAAGCTGAATCCGCGAGCGCCGGTATCGAACTGGTGACTACTCACCCCCAGGTCGGCGAGGAGGCCGTTCACCGGTAGCGCGTTCTGGAAGCGCAAGTGGTTGCGCATCCACCGGAAATCGGAGCGCACCAAGGTGAAACGGTCGTCGTCGATGGCGTTGGCCCAGGCGTCGCGATCGCGGTCGAACGCGATCAATCGGCCGTGTGGACCGAGCCGTTGGAGGATGGCCTTGCTGTGGCCGCCGCCGCCGAAGGTGGCGTCCACATAGACGCCATCGGGGCGGATGTTCAATCCGTCAAGACAGGCTTGTAAAAGAACGGGGTCGTGATACTCATGGTTCATTGGCTTTAGGCTTCCCGCCCATCACTTTCGCTGCCAGTGACTTGAAGTCCACGTTCCCGCCCAATGCACCCTTGTGCAGTGCCTCGCTCCACATCTCGATGCGATCGCCCATACCCGTGAACACGACGTCCTTCTCGAGTCGAGCGTAGGCCATCAGTGGTTTCGGGATGAGCAGCCGTCCGTTGGCGTCGAGTTCCAACGGCGTGGCTCCATTGAGGAAGCGCCGAATGAACTCCACGTTCTCCGGATCGAAGCGGTTCAAGCGGCGCACATCGGCGCTGGTCTTGTTCCACTCCTCCATCGGATAGAGGACCAAGCACTCGCTGAACACATCGCGGTTCACCACAAAGCCCTTGGACTCCTCCCCACCGAGCTGCTTCTTCAGCGCGGCAGGCAAGAGCACGCGGCTCTTGGCGTCCAATGTCGATGGGTATTCCCCGAGGAGGTTCAGCATGGTGCATGCAGGCAGGAATGGTCGCGAAAGTAGGTCGAGTCACCCACTTATTCCCACGATCTCCCCCGTTTTTGCCTCGTTGTTGATAATTCTTCAACGGCGAAGGTGTGCAAAAGTTGTCACACAGCCGCAACAGGCCTAGAAATAAGCATCTTCGGGAGTGGGAGGAAGTGGGAAGCTTATGAACACCCATCGCCCTCCCGTTCAGCCCTATGCACCCGGCAGGAAGGGTGCAACGAAGATCCGGACAGGCCCATGGAGTCTCTGACTATCAGCGCTTTCATGATCAACAGCACGATGTGTGAAAGCCTGAAGTGGGACCTTGTGGAAGGGTGTTCATGATCCCCACCGATCACCACCATGGCCGCCGCTCTCCAGCCCGGACCCTCCCACGCTCCGAAGCGGCCGACCGCCGACCTTCATCCGTGGAAGGTCATGGCACAGGCGTTATGCACAGTGTGCTGCGACTAAGATCATCGCACCCATGGAACAGGGTCGGGCGCAGCTTCTACCTTTGGTCGGCACGCATGGCGAACGAAGCACACCTGAAGCGCGAAGGCGAGTTCACCTACATCGATGTAGGCGACGGGCCTCCCCTGATCTTCCTGCACGGCCTGTTCGGCGCACTGAGCAACTTCGAAGGGCCCATCAAGCACTTCGGTGGTCGCTACCGGGTGCTGATGCCGATGTTACCGCTGTACACGTTGCCGATGCTCAACACCAACGTGCCGGCCTTGGCCGATTTCCTGGACCGCTTCATCACGCATAAGGGCTTGACCGAAGTGAACCTGCTGGGGAATTCGCTCGGTGGGCACGTGGCGTTGGTCTACTGCACCAAACATGCGAACAAGGTGCGCACCCTTACACTCACCGGCAGCAGTGGCCTTTACGAGAATGCGTTCGGTGGTAGCTTCCCACGCCGGGAGGACAAGGAGTACCTGCGTAAGAAGATCGCCCTCACCTTCCATGACCCCAAGCACGCCACGGATGATCTGGTGGAGGAGTGTTACGTCACAGTGAACGACAAGGCCAAGCTCATCCGCATCCTTTCACTGGCCAAGAGCGCGATCCGGCACAACATGGCCAAGGACCTCCCCAACCTGAAGATGCCCGTATGCTTGATCTGGGGTGCTCAGGACACGATCACACCGCCGCATGTCGCCGAGGAGTTCCATACCCTCATCCCACAGAGCGAACTGTTCTGGATCGACAACTGCGGTCACGCCGCCATGATGGAGCACCCGGACACCTTCAACGGTATCGTGGACCGTTGGCTGGCCAAGACACTTGGATAGGGATACGTGCCCCTGGATCGAGCATGCATCCGCTGGATCGTGTTGTCGGCACTGCCTGGACCCCGTAGCTCATTCGACCAAGGACCTCTTCCACCCGCATTGAACACATGAAAGCCCTCCTCGCCGATCACCTGACCAGCGGCCGCACGGCGAAGGACTGGCCTGCCCCGAACCTCCCTGAATTCGCCTTCATCGGTCGGAGCAACGTGGGCAAGAGTTCGCTCATCAACATGCTCTGCCACATCAACAAGCTCGCCCGGGTGAGCAACACACCTGGGCGCACTCGCAATGTGGAACACTTCCGTGTGGAGGGCACCTTGGGAACCCGTTCACCTTGGATGTTGGCCGACCTGCCCGGGTATGGATACGCCAAAGCCAGTAAGACCGAACGTGCGGTCTGGGAAAAGATGATCCAGACCTACCTGATGGAGCGTGAGAGCCTACAGAACGTGTTCCTGCTGATCGATTCCCGCTTGGAGCCTCAGCAGAACGACCTGGACATGGTCCAGTGGTTGGGGGAGAACGGCATCCCTTTTTGCATCGTCTTCACGAAGACCGACAAGCTCAAGGCGCCCAAGGTGGATAGCAATGTGGCCCAGTTCAAGCGCAAGTTGAAGGAAACATGGGAGGAACTACCGACCATGTTCGTCACCAGTTCGGAGACCTCGAAGGGGCGTGATGAGGTATTGGGCTTCATCGAGAAGGTGAACAACCAGTGGAGGGGTTGAATCAGGACCTGGGGCAGGTGCAAGGCTCGGTTCTTGCCCCTGCTCCTGCCAATTGCCCCTTGAGTTCGTTCACTTCTTCAACTCCGGCAACATGTGCTCGGCGAAGTAGGCTCCGAAGTCACGCATCTGTGCTGCCATCTTCCCTTCACCGGTGGCTCGTTCGAACGTGTCCGCCATGGTGAGGATGTTCTGATGGAAGAAGGCTTTCATCTCCTCCATGGACATCTCCTTGGTCCAAAGGTCGATGCGTAGTGTGTTCTTTTCCTCAGCATCCCACAAGGAAAGCAGAACGGCCTTGCTGCTACTGCGCATATCACCATCCTCAGCTTCCCAATCGATGCGTTCGGGCACCTTGTTCTCGTCGAGGTGCACGGAGAGGCGGATGTCGGAGGTCTTCATCAAGGGTCAAGGATCGGATAACAGGGGACAAGGATCAGGTGTCGAGACGTGACTGTCGGTGCATGACACTTGAGTGGACGAACCTATCGGGGTTTGTAGCTCTTCAGAATGATCGAGGGATCTTCGATCGCGAAGAGTTGGTCAAAGGTCACCTTGGGATGGGCATCCATGTAGTGTCGGACCATCCGGTATCCGAGCCACTCCCCGATGTGTCCTGGGCTCTCCCGTGGGAAGCCGTTGGTAAATGGACCATCGTTCATGATGCGCCCGATGTCATCCGTCTTCTTGCTGAAGAGCTGATCCTTGCCTGCGATATCCTTCCAGATGAGAAGTTCATTGGCCTCGCACCATGCCAGTTGCTCGTTGGTGTAAGCGAACTTCAAATGGGGTTCGGTGTCCGGCAGCAGTGCATCCAGCAGGGCCATCACCTTCCCGGTCTCCACCAGGTTGGTCAGCAGGTCCGATCCAGCGATGTCACGCGTATAGTGCACCAAGAGCCAGCCTTTCACCGCACTGGGCACCAACATCTCCGGCATCATGCGGTCCTTCACATACTGTGGGAAGGCATCCGGCGCAAGGTATCCGATCACCGGATGGTCCTTGCCAATGAACCACTCCACCCCGAAGCCGAGCACACTGTCCGTAGGGAATATCCCGAAGTTGAACCCCGAGTTGAAGGCTATCACACGCGGCGTGATACTGTCCGGAAAAAGGACCTTCAACCGCTCGAAGGCGCCTTCCAGGTCGGAACGTTGGGGCTCCAGGTCTCCCAGCACACTGTCCACAGCGTGCTGCACGCTGGACCAATCGGGATCGGTCACGAAGGCGTTCAACACCTCCGGTAGTCGCGGGTCATCCACAGGAGCGCCTTGAAGGATGTCTTCGATGTAGCTTCGGTAGAACGCACCATGATCGGCATAGGCTTTGAGACTGACCTGGGCCATGGTGGTGGGGGTAGCGTGGAACAGGTCCTGGTCCAACCGAGCAATGCGAAGATCCAGGTCCACGTCATCGGTATCGATGTCGGTGTGACCGGGTGATCCGCAGGCCGTCCAAAGCAGCAGCGCCGCCAACGCGGCAAAAGAAGAAGAGCGATCGTTCAACGCGTTACCTTTGATCAGCCGAAAATGAGCCCCAAAACTATGAAGAAGGCCCTCGTGATCCTGGCCACCGTGATGGTGGCCACCCCCATGCTCCATGCACAGGACGATGTCAGCGTGCGCTTTGGCTTGAAATTGAGCCCCAACCTATCCATGCTCAGGTCCGAGACCAAGGGTCTGAAGTCGGCAGGAAATACCTTCGGGTACACCTTCGGGCTCATGGCGGAATTCCCCATTGGAGCGTCGGGTAACTATCGCTTCGCCACTGGGCTCAACCTGAACAATGTGGGCGGTAAGTCATCGCAAGACTTTTCCTACCTGTCCGCCATCAATGGCCCCATACTCTCCCGCGAGCTGGAGACCACCTACAAGCTGCAGTACATCGAACTGCCGCTGACGGTGAAATTGATGACCAATGAGATCGGCTACATGCGTTACTTCGCCCAGGTCGGTTTCGGTGCAAGTTTCAACATCCGTGCGAAAGCGGACCGTGTTGTCCCTCAGTACTTCGCATCACCCGCGGATGCGTTCGTGGAAACGTTCATCGAAGAGGAGAACGAGAACATCCAGGATGACATCAACCTCTTCCGCGCGGCCTTGATCGTGGGCGCTGGCGCCGAATACAATTTCAGTGGGAATACCAGCCTGCTCTTCGGTATCACTTACAACAACGGCTTCACCAACATCGCCAACTTCGATGTGGACGTCGACAAGAAGGCCAAGCTTTTGAACAATTACCTGGAATTGACCGTGGGCGTGTTCTTTTGATCCGGTCACAACATTCGAAGCCCCGTTCAGAACACATGGACGGGGCTTCGCATTTTTACACCATGAGGACAACAGCGGTCATCGACCACATCACCCACTGGCTGAAGGAATACTGCACCACCAATCACCAGCGCGGCTTCGTTGTGGGCGTCAGCGGCGGTATCGATAGCGCGGTGACCAGCGCCCTCTGCGCGCGCACCGGCCTGCATACGCTGTGCGTGGAGATGCCTATCCACCAAGCGCAGAGCCACGTGACCCGCGCGCTGGAACATGTGGCGCGCTTGCAGGAGGCGCACAGCAATGTGATCCTCGAACGGATCGACCTCACCCCCGCCTTCGACACGCTAGAACGTGCACTGCCTGATAGTGCCAACGAAGCCATGCACCAACTGGCGCTGGCCAACACCCGTGCCCGCCTGCGCATGACCACCCTCTACTACCTCGCTGGCGTGCATGGCTACCTGGTCGCTGGCACAGGCAACAAGATCGAGGACTTCGGCGTGGGCTTCTTCACCAAGTACGGCGATGGCGGTGTGGACCTCTGCCCCATCGCTGACCTCACCAAGAGCGAGGTGTACGCATTGGCGCATGAACTGGGCATCGTACAGAGCATCCTCGACGCCGCACCCACCGATGGGCTCTTCGGCGATAGCCGCACCGATGAGGACCAGATCGGAGCGAGCTACCCCGAGTTGGAATGGGCCATGGACCTGCGCGACAACGGGGGCCCTACCGACAGCCTCAGCGATCGCCAGCAGCAGGTGCTCGCCATCTTCGACAAGCGCCGCGCGGCCAACCGGCACAAGATGGACCCGATACCGGTGTGTCTCATTCCCGCCGGGTTGAAGCGCTGAACCATGGACACCACGTCGGAGGAACAAGCGAAGCCGCACGATGACGCGGCCGTGCCCATCGCGCGCCGCATCACGAAGGCCACACGCGACCTGCCGCCTCTCTTCCGACTCTCCGGCACCGCCGAGCGTATGCCCATGGTGGGTTGGTTCGATCCCGGACAACTCGCCTCCACGGGAATGAAGAGCATCGTGTCGCTGCTCATCGGCGAGCAGAGCGACAAGCGCTTGATGCAGGCCCTCGCATCGCGCAAGCAGGAGTACTACGACCACAGCGTCCATTACATCGATCGCAGCCAAGGACCGCAACCTGACAAGGACCGACCGCGCGATGGTATTTGGATCGACCATATCAGCGATACGGGTGATGGCTGGAACCCCACGTACGCCGTGGCCATGGCGGCGGCCCAGCGCACGCTCACCGTGCATGGTGCCCACGGCGAACTGCAACTGCCACGTGCGGATGTGCTCGTCTTCGGCGGGGACGAGGTGTACCCCACCCCATCCCGTGAGGAATATCAACGCCGGTTGGTGGCACCGTACACCAAGGCCTTCGGCGATGACCAGCCCGAGGAGCGACCGCACGTGTACGCCATTCCCGGCAACCACGATTGGTATGATGGACTTAGCGCCTTCTCGCGCCTGTTCTGTTCCGACATCGGTGGTCGGCGGTTCGCGGGTTGGTGGACACGGCAGAAACGGAGCTACTTCGTGTTGAAGTTACCGCACGGGTGGTGGCTGGTGGGCAGCGACGGACAGTTGCAGAGCGACATGGACGTGCCGCAGATCGAACACTTCCGGGAGATCGCAGAACGGCATATGAAACCCGGCGACAAGGTGATCCTGTGCCTGTCGCTGCCGGTGTGGGTGTATGCACAGAAGTACCGTGCCATGGGCCGCACCTTCGACGAGACCGACCTGATCCACCTGCGCGAGGAGGTCTTCGCCAAGCGCGGCATCGAAGTGAAGGTCTACCTCACCGGCGACCTGCACCACTACCGTAGACACGAAGAGACGCCTGAGAGCGCGGCCGGTGCGCAACCGGTGCAGAAGATCACGGCGGGTGGCGGTGGGGCCTTCCTACATCCCACACACGAAGAGGATGTGAGCCTGCTCGTGGAAGAGCCCGTCACACCGGATGCCCGTCCACGCAGCTACGCCGTGAAGGCCACCTATCCGGACATGAAACGTTCGGCACGCATCGCTTATGGCAATTTGCTCTTCCTCTTCAAGAACCCGCGCTTCGGCATCGTTCCTGCCGTGCTTTACCTGCTCACCGCATGGCTGGTGGGCAGCTCGGTGAGCGATGCCGTGCCGCGCACGCCGTGGAAAGCACTGGTCGCCACCATCTACACGTTCAGCGACCATCCCGGTCTTGCCCTGTGGATCATCGGCATCATGGCGGCCTTCCTCGCCTTCACCGATACGCACAGCAAGGTGTATCGCGTGCTCGGCGGACTGGGTCACAGCGCCACCCACCTTGCGGCCATGTTCTACATCGGCTGGGGCGCGCTCAACCTGTCGGAGCTACTCTTCCCGCACAACGCCTTCCTGCACAGCGTCCTCACCGGCCTGATCATCTTCGGCGGCGGTTGGGTGGCGGGATCCATCATCATGGGCTTGTACCTGTTGATCTCCATCAACATTTTCGGGCGCCACAGCGAGGAGGCCTTCAGCGGGTTGAAGCACCAGGACCACAAACACTTCCTCCGCCTTCACATCGACCGACAGGGAACGCTCACCATCTGGCCCATCAAGATCGAACGGGTTCCGCGGGCCTGGCGTGATCACAAGGAAGGCGATGCCACGCATTCCGTGGTAGTGCCCACCACGCCCTTGAAAGCCGAACTGATCGAACGGCCGATCGTGTTGCGCTGATCACTTCAACACATCGTCCAGCAAGCGCTCCAACGTGCTTTCGCCAAAGAAGATGTTCATGCCCACCATCACACTCAACCCAGCGTCGATCGGGTAGCGCTGCAGGTCGTTGTTCGCATCCGGAATGCGCAGCGCGTGGACCGGTAGACCAGCGATCTCTGCACGGAGTTGCAAGGTCTTGGACAGTTTATGCCGGACATTAATGAACCCACGAAAAGCCGTGTAATTTAGATTCGCTCGTTCCGCTCCACGCTCGAAGCCACTACGGAAGCCATCGGCGCCGATACCGGCCAGGAACCGGGTTCGTTTACCCGCCTTGTACCCGACACCGAGCTGTAAGGGCAGAATGTATTGAAAGCTCCAGCCTTCACCCATGGGTTCGGTACCGCCAACGAAAGGAACCGGAAAATTCAAACCATCGCTCACTGTAAGGGCCACACCATAGAAAAGCTGTCGACGCAGACCTTTCACATGCATCTTGCCAATGATGCCATTGAAACGCGGCACGGCCCTGTCCAGCGTCGAAGCTTCTTCACTAACGTTCGCGTTCACACTCCAGAAGAGGATACGGTACTTCTTGGTGAGGCTGATGCCCAGCGCACCGATGGATCCGGAATGCAACGTGCGTACATCATCTCCGATCCGCAATTCACGACCGCTGTACCGCACATTGGCCATCACCTGAGAAGCGCGGACGCGGACGCTGTTCTTCAGCACATCCACCGGGTCGAGGTCGAGCAAGCTCAACTCCACCCCTGCTGTCCACTTCTTCCACACCGGGATGGTGAACACACCGGTCGCATTGCGGTCTTCGAAACTACCCGGTCTGTTGGTGAAAGCCACACCAGGTGTATAGCGAGCATCCAGCCGCAGCCGTGGACGGAACAATTGGTCGAACTGTTCGAGATCGAACGTTTGGGCCTGGACCGTACTGATGCCAATACCCAAGACGACGATCAGCAGTAGCGAGAGCGATAGGCGCATGGGAGAAGGATCGGAACAAAGGTCGAACTTGGGACGGTGGGAACGGTGGAGGGTCACCTTTGCGTTCTTCCTGCATCAAGGGTAAAGACGGATCCCGATGAGCGACCAGGAGATCATCAGCCAACTGCGAACAGGGCAACAGCACAAGGCCCTTGTGAAGCTCTACGCCCACCTTCCCAAGGTGGAGCGTATGGTGCGGAACCACAGCGGCACACGCGCCGATGCCAAGGACCTGTTCCAGGACGCGCTGATCATCCTGCTCGGTAAAGCGAAGGACGAAGGCTTCACGCTCAGCTGCTCCATCAGCACCTACCTGTACGCCATCTGCCGCAACCGCTGGCAGGAGGAACTACGCAGAAGGGGCCGATTCACGCAGGAGCTGGAGGCCTTGCCCGAGGAGCCCAACGACCTGGGTGCGGTGCTCGCTGATGAGCAGAACATCAGCCTGGCCGAGCGCGCGCTGCAAGCCTTGGGCGACAAGTGCCAGGAACTCCTGAAACGCTTCTACCTGCTGAAGGAACCGCTGCTCACCATCGCCAAGTCCATCGGGCTGGCGGGCGAGGGCGCGGCCAAAACGCGGAAGTACAAGTGCCTGGAGGAAGCCCGCAAGCGCTACCGCTCGTTGCTCGCACAAGGATCCGTCGCACAACCTCAACACCCCTGAGCCATGCGCGACGAACTGAACCTGATCGAACTCGCCGACCGCTACCTACGCGGCGAAATGAACGCCACCGATAGCGCCGCCTTCGAGGTGCGCATGCGGACCAATGCAGAACTGCGTGAACTGGCGGAAGACCAACGCGCACTGCTTGGTGGCATAAAACGCCTCGCGCTGCGGCCCGCGGTGAACAAGGCCTACCGGAGCTACAAGTTCGGAAAGTGGTTGCCGCGTATCGGTGGTGCGGTGGTGATCGCCGTACTGGCTGTTGGTGCGTGGATGCTTGTGAAGGAGAGCGGGCATTCTGCCGAAGCGGCAAGTGATGCATCCGGGCAGGTTGAACAGTTACTCGCGCTGAGTGACACTACGGGCACCGGACTTCCTGCGCTGGTGATGATGATCGACCCTAAGAAGGATACCACGATGATCACACCGAACGGACTGGTGGTGGATATTCCGAAGGGTGCCTTCATCGATGAGGCGGGGAAGGCGATCACCAAGCCCGTGCGTGTCACAATGCTGGAGGCGATCGATGGTGTTGACATCATGAAGGCGGGCTTGATCACCATGAGCGGCGACACGCTCTTGGAGACCGGGGGCATGTTCTACATCGATGCACAGGTGGATGGAAAGCGTGTGAGCATCGATCCCACGAAACCGTTGACAGTGATGGTACCGAGCGAGCAGGCCGACCCACGGATGATGCTCTATGAAGGCGTGATGACCGAGGAAGGTGTGGTGGATTGGCGCAACCCGAAACCGTTATCACACACGCTGATTCCGGTAGACATCACCACGCTGGACTTCTACCCGCCGGGCTATCTGGCAAAGGTGGCAGAGCTGGAGAAGGATGCGACGGACAAGCGGTATACGGATAGTTTGTACTGGTCGTTCAGCGGTGAATACGCGCGCTATGCATTCCAAGGTGAAGCCGCTCCCGCAGATTCATCTTGGACAGATTCGCTCACTGATAAAGCGTTTGCCAGAAGCGCTGATGCTAATTCTCATGGCCACATGAAAGGAGCTTTCCTATTTGCGACGAACTGCTCATCATGCCACCGTCCGGAAAGGGACCTTACTGGCCCAGCCCTGAACGGTGCGAGACAGCGCTGGGAAGGTCGAGGCGACATCTACGCATGGATAAAGAACAGCTCAGCATACCTCAAGACCGGCAATCATTATGCGAACGAGTTGTTCAGAAAGTGGAATAAGAGTGTTATGACGCCACACGATCTCAGCGACGCAGAGATCGATCAGATCCTCCGATACGTTGACATGGCTTCCTCGCCCTCAAGCGGCCTAATGGGCATCGACCCCGCCAAGGTCCAAGCCATCTGGAACGAACGCTTCAACGGCACCAACATCGCCACGCGGGAGTTCGAGGAGCGCATGCACGAGGTCCACCGCACCTGCGACAACCAAGTGCTGGAACTCTACGCCAACAACCTTGACAAGGACCTGAGCCAGTTGGATTCCATGGTCGTGCACATGGGGCATGGCGCCTTCGCCTCTTTCGCCTTGCGGAACGATGGGCGGGTGGATTTGCCTGCACATGCTGCGGAGCGGTTAAGGAACGTATACGCCGAATGGAGCCAACGCTACGCGGAAGTGGCCCGTAGGACGCAGGAGGAATTCGATCAGAAAGAAGCCCAAGCGGACCAACAGGCGTTCCAGCGCCAGATCGATCGGCAGGTGAAGGACAGCCAACAGGACAGTGAGCGCTTCAATAAGGAATTCAATGCCAACCTGCGTTCGGTGTACCAGCAGCTTGGTTACCCGATGACACCACCAGCCCCACCACGCTCAGCTTTCGCGGTACCTATTACCAACCCGGGCTGGTGGAACGTGGACAAAGCCGTGTTGGCCGCCACCACATCACGAAGCTCCATGTCCTACACGGACGATCGGTCCGGCAAGACCGCCACACTCACCTACACACCCGTCACCATCGAAATGGCGGACAAGGATAGCTTCAGCGAATTGCGCGTGTACTTGATCCCGCAGGAACTGAATAGCTACCAACGAGTGATGGAAACCAACGGCGTCTTCACCGAAAAGCTGAACGCTCTCTTTCAGTACGACCTCGTATGCATGGGCTGGAAGGAGGGTCAGTTGTACGCCGCATCACGGCAGGACATTTCCGCAACGGGATCGATCACACTCAGCATGGAACCCACGGACGAGGAAAGCTTGCGGCGCATGGTGCGCACACCGCAGATGACCGCATCCTTGGTGAGCGATCTGGTGGAACAGTCGCGCCACTTGGAGTGGCTGGAGTTGGAGGCGAAACGACAACAAGCCAAAGCGAAACGAGAGGAATTCAGGAGTGCGTTGATGGCGGTGGTGTTCCCGTGTTGGGGGGAGGGTGTTCCAGCTGCAGAAGAGTCTCCATACCCATCCCACTAACCCTTCATCTTCTTCGGGTCCTGCCTGCTATCGAAGAAGTCGGTCACTCGCAAAGCCGTTCTTGTTACGCGGTAAATGATCTTCACATGACCGACAACCCATCGCCGGTACTGGAAACGTCCTTTGTTCAACCACCCCTCCACTGCCCCTGCACGAGGATAGACGCATAGCCATTCGGCCTGGTCGTAGAGTTCGTCGACCAGTTCTTCCACACGTTGATCAGAATGGTAGGTACGCCACGTGGTGATGAGGTCATCCAAACGCTTGAGCGCTGTGTTGGACACATCAAGCCGCAGCGGCCTCTTCATCAGCACATTACTAGGCTGCCCGTTTGCGCTTCAGCGTTTGCTTCGAACGCTTTCGGGCTTCCGTAACGCTCACGAAGCGGCCTGCACGGTAGTCTGCTTCGGATGCTGCGACAGCCTCCTCAATGGCCTTACGGTCCAAGGCGCTCATACCGGTCGCCTCGAACATGGCCAAGACGTTGTCGAGCTTGCGATCATTGGTCTCCTTGTCCACAAGGGCCTTGATCTTCTTCTTGAGCGCTGCGGTCGTCATGACTGGTGCATCTTCACCAAAGATAAAGCTCCGATCACCCGATCGTCCACGTCCTTTCCCCGCGCAACAGCGCATCCAGATCACCCACGCCCCTCTTCTGCTTCGACTGTTCCACCTGGGCGTTGATGCGGCTTTCCACGGTGGAACGCTCCGTGATGTAGAACACACCGAAAGGTCGGGGCATGGCACCCTCGTGGCCCTGGTCATCGAAGAGGCGGACCAGGATGCTGGCCTTGAAGCTGTCGCGTTCGTCGTGGATCCAGAGATCCTCCAATGAGGCTTCACCGGCGGCGAGGTCGACGATCACAGGCGTCATGCCATCAAGCTTGATGCCCTTGGTGCCATTGGCGAAGACGAGCGGTTTGCCGTGTTCCACGAAGAGCGTGTGGAAGGGCTTGGTGGCTTTCTCCGTGAAGACCTCGAATGCGCCGTCGTTGAAGACATTGCAGTTCTGGTAGATCTCGATGAGGCTGGTGCCGCGGTGGGCATCGGCCTTCACCAGCACCTCGCGCAGTTGCTTGGGATCGCGGTCCATGGCACGGGCGATGAAGGTGGCATCGGCCCCCTTGCACAACGCGAGCGGATTGAAGGGATGGTCCACGCTGCCCATGGGCGTGCTCTTGGTCACAGCACCTTCCGGTGAGGTGGGCGAGTACTGACCTTTCGTGAGGCCGTAGATCTCGTTGTTGAAGAGCAGCACGTTCACATCCACGTTGCGGCGCAGCAGGTGGATCAGGTGGTTGCCACCGATGCTCAGCGAGTCACCATCACCGGTGATCATCCACACGCTGAGCTGGGGGCGCACGGCGCGCAGGCCGCTGACGATGGCGGGTGCACGACCATGGATGCTGTGCATGCCGTACGTGTCCAGGTAGTATGGGAACCGCGAACTGCAGCCGATGCCGCTGATGAAGACGATCTCCTCCTTGGGCTTGCCCTGTTCCTTGAGGATGGTCTCCACCTGCTTGAGGATGGAGTAGTCGCCGCAGCCGGGACACCAACGCACTTCCTGGTCGCTCGCGTAATCGAGCTTGGCGGGCGGGATACTGCCGTTGAGCACTTCGGTGGCGGTGGTCATTGCTTCAGGAATTCGGTGGCGGCGACCTTGATCTCCGCAGCGGTGAAGGGCATGCCCTGGATCTTGTTCAAGCCCCGTGCGTCCACGAGGAACTCTGCACGGATCAGCTGGCGCATCTGGCCGCTGTTCATCTCGGGGATCAGCACGCGCTTGTAACGCGATATGATCTCGCCGAGCTCCTTGCGGAAGGGGAAGAGGTAACGCAGATGCAGATGGCCGACACAATGGCCCTCCGCGCACATCTCGTTCACTGCGGTCTTGATGGCGCCGTACGTGCTGCCCCAGCCGAGGATCAGCAGGTCGCCGCTGTCCACACCGTTGCTCAGGTCGAGCGGTGGCACTCCCTCCACCACCTTGCGCACCTTGTCGGCCCGCAGGCGCACCATCTTCTCATGGTTCAGCGGTTCATAGCTGATATTGCCGGTGCCGTCCTCCTTCTCGATGCCGCCGATGCGGTGCTGCAGGCCGGCCATGCCGGGAATGGCCCATGGACGAACGCCATTCTCATCGCGCAGGTAAGGCAGGAACTTCTCCATATCACCTGCCACTTTCGGCTTGGCGAACGGCGGTGTGATCGGCTTCAGGTCCTTGGCCTCGGGGAAACGCCACGGTTCGGCTCCGTTGGCGATGTAGCCGTCGGTGAGCAGGATCACAGGGGTCATGTGCTCCACCGCGATGCGCACGGCCTCGAAGGCCATCTCGAAACAATCCGTGGGGCTGCTTGCGGCGAGCACAGGGATCGGCGCTTCGCCATTGCGGCCGTGCACCGCCTGGAACAGGTCGGCCTGTTCGGTCTTGGTGGGCAGGCCGGTGCTGGGGCCTCCGCGCTGCACGTTCACGATCACCAGGGGGATCTCCAACATGAAGGCCAGGCCCATGGCCTCACCCTTCAACGCGATGCCCGGACCACTGCTGGCCGTGACACCCAGGGCACCGCCGTAGCTGGCGCCGATGGCAGAGCAGATCGCCGCGATCTCGTCCTCGGCCTGGAAGGTCTTCACCCCGAAATTCTTGTGCTTCGCGAGCTCGTGCAGGATGTCGCTCGCCGGGGTGATGGGATAACTGCCGTAGAACATGTCCAACCCGGCCTTCTGCGCTCCGGCGATAAGGCCGAGGGCCGTGCCCTGGTTCCCGGTGATGCTGCGGTAGTTGCCCTTGGGCATCGGTGCGGGCTTCACCTCGAAACGTGTCGTGAAGGTCTCGCTGGTGTCGCCGTAGTTGTATCCGGCCAGCAGGGCCTTCTTGTTGGCCTCCAGCAGCTCGGGCTTCCTGCCGAATTTGCCTTCGAGGAACTTCTCGCTGTTGGCCAGGCTCCTACTGAACATCCAGTTGACGAAACCGAGCACGAACATGTTCTTGCAGCGGTCCTTTTCCTTCATGCCCAGCGTCATGCCCTCCAGGGCATTGCGCGTCATCTTCGTCACGTCGACGGCATGCACGGTGTAGTTGGTCAGGGTGCCATCGGTGAGCGGGTCCTGCTGGTCGATGTAGCCGGCCAGACGCAGGTTCCTGGCATCGAAGCCATCGCTGTTGGCGATCACGGTTCCGCCCAGCTTCAGCTTGGAAATGTTGGCCCGCAGCGCTGCGGCGTTCATCACCACCAGCACATCGCACTGGTCGCCGGCGGTGAAGAGCTCCACGCTGCCGAAATGCAGCTGGTAACCGCTCACACCGGCCATGGTCCCGATCGGGGCGCGGATCTCGGCGGGGAAGTTGGGGAAGGTGCTGACGTCGTTGCCGAACAACGCGTTGGTGTCGGTGAACTGGGCACCGGTCAGCTGGATGCCATCGCCGCTGTCACCAGCGAAGAGGATGACCACATTGCGCCGTTCTTCGACGGTCTTGGTCCGGGTTGGAGTTTCCATGCGGGAATTGCGCGACAAAGGTAGGGCCGGGCCGGGAGGTGGACGTGATGGCGGTCACGCTCGGCGTGGGAACAACAGACTGCCACAATAGTTCTATGTGCCGAAATTGAAGCGCTCAAGCTGGTGGACACTTCCAACAAGCATTCTTCTGTGCGCAGCAACTTACTTGGTTCCTCACCGCTCACCAGCGGCTCGCAACAACGCCTCTTCCACCTCCGGGGAATACCGGAAGCCCGCATCACGAAAACGCGCCAACCACGGTTCGACACTTTCCAACAGACCCGAACGCTTGGCTTTTACAAGAACGCCTAGGGTCCCAGTGACAACAAGACCAAGTGCAATGGCCAAATTCCTTCCCTTTCGTTCGTCAAGAATGATCACGCATTCAGGGGTCTCCAATGCCAACGCGATAGCACTCGCTTCCCCTCGGTCAAGTTGAAGTGACAACATCCGATGGCGCACTTCATCCAAAGGGTCGGATATCAATACCCAGTCCGGAAGCGGTGAGCCGAACTCATCCCTTACAGTGCTTGTGGTAATGACTGTTCCGTACAGTTCCTTCAATAACCATAGCCCTCCTGTGCGCGAAAGGGCGATGAAACAACTGGCGTCAGCGATGACCAGTTCAGGCATTCTTCACGTCCCGATCGATCTCCGAAGCCGGGTAATTGAAGAGCGAAACACCGTACTTGCCCAGAAGCTCAGCGAATGTGGGCTTGGTGAGGCCGACAAGATCAGCTGCCTGGCCCAGGGTTAGCTTGCCACTTTCGTAGAGCTTGGCAGCCAGGAACAGGACCAACTCCCGTTCATCCAGCCCTACCGATTCAGGGATATCCAACGTAAGCCTTCGCATGACACGAAGATAGGATGGTTCACGCCACCACACCCAAATTCACAGCCTACACCGACCTGATCTGCGGAGCATAGCAATCGCTAGCGTACAGCCCTTCACGGGTACTCGAACCCGAACCGGTACTCGACCAGACCCTCCTGACCGAATTCGAAGGTCATGTAATACGAGGGGTAGTCATATCGTGCCAGAATGCCAGAATGGTCCACTCCTTCTATCCTGTAGCGGAGCAGGCGATGACCGTTCCGCGTGGCACCGGAAAGCCCTTTGCTCCCGAACAATGTAAGTACCTGCTCCTCCTTCATCCCCAAGGAAACACCGGAACTGCTCGTGCAATCCTTAGCGCTCATGGTGCCGCATAGCGTATCCGGTGGCGCAACGCTAAGCTGCATCTCTGCATATTGATCCCTACCAGCGCCGTAATGAAGGCCAAAAGTGACGTAGGCAGTCATGTCCGCGCAACGATAGCTGGCATGGGGCAGCGGAAAATACTCCGACTCGTGCAGGCCTCTATCGGACGCTGTCCTTAACACTTGCTCCGCACTGGAAGCTTCGTTCAAGACAACACCACATAGACCTGTATCCGCCATCACAGGAGGGCCAGGTGATTGAAAGAGGTCTACCACCCAACGTTCGCCGGGATCAATCAATGCTTGGACCTGAGCTGCTTCATCGAACAAGACTTCAATTTCTTCGAAGAACCCCAGCAATACATCATGGTTGACCAGTCCATGCTCATCGCCATATTGCCCCGGTTGAATAATGAGGATCTCGTTTCCATCATAATAGACACTGCGTTCCGTGACAACAGTCTTATCAGGATCAAAGACCTGATCATCATCATTCTGACGGGCTACCTCCAGGTCCCAGTAATATGGCCGGTTGTATTCAAAAGATCTCTCGCGCACCAATACTGGAACTCCGTGACTCCACAGCAACGCGAACTCGGAGCGACCACCCTCTCCGAATAACCTGACATTCGCCAAGAACAGGGTGCCGTCGTCTCGGAAATAGCCAATAGCGTCTCCACCATCCGTGGACATATCAAGCACATCCACAGCCATCCATCTGGCCTGTTCGCTTTCGACCGAGGCACCAGAGTAATGGCTATCAAGCTCATCGACCTGTCTACCCAGCCCTTGTGAATAGATCTGTGCGCAAGACAGTCCAAGCGCGATCGTAGCATAGGCCTTTGCTATGAGCATGGGCCGAATTTAGACCCTACTTAGGCCACCACCCCCAGATTCACCGCCTCCACCGACTTGATCTGCGGCGCCACGCGCTTGATCGCCTCCTCCACCCCGGCCTTCATGGTCATGGGGCTCATGGCGCAGTTGGTGCAGGCACCGTGCAGACGAACGCGGGCGATGCCGTCGGGTGTCACCTCTTCCAGCGAAATGTCACCGCCATCGGCCTCCAGGAAGGGACGCAGATCGGCCAGCGCTTCGAGGATGCGCGCGGTGACCTGTTCGAGTTCGAGGCGGTCCATGATCAGGCTGTGACGGGCTTGGGTTCCTGTTCCAAGGCCTTGAGCCGGTCCTGGAACGCGGTGCAAAGGTCGGCAAATGCCAGCGCCGCTGGGGTATTGCCCTGCAGCACGGCCGGGCGGCCCACATCACCGGCCTCGCGGATGCTCTGCACCAAGGGGACCTCGGCCAGGAAGGGGACCTGAAGCTCCTCGGCCAACGCACGAGCGCCACCCTTACCGAAGATGTAGTACTTGTTCTCAGGCAGTTCGGCCGGTGTGAACCAGGCCATGTTCTCCACGATGCCCAGCACGGGTACGTTCACGCTGGGAAGGCGGAAGAGGCCCACACCTTTGCGGGCATCGATCAGCGCCACGTTCTGCGGGGTGCTCACGATGATGGCGCCGGTGAGCGGCACGGCTTGGACCAAGGAGAGGTGGATGTCCCCGGTACCCGGTGGCAGGTCCACCAACAGGATATCGAGTTCGCCCCAGTCGGCATCCTTGATCAACTGTTCAAGGGCTTTGGTGGCCATGGGCCCGCGCCAAGCGATCGCCTGGTCGGTCTGCGCAAAGAATCCGATGCTGAGCAGCTTCACGCCGTAACTCTCCACCGGCACGATGAAATGTTTGCCGTCCTTCTCGCGGGTGGCGGGTTTCTCGTGCAGCACATCGAACATCAGCGGCATGCTGGGGCCGTAGATATCGGCATCCACAAGGCCCACTTTCAAGCCACGCGCCGCCAGACCTGCCGCGAGGTTGGCGGTGATGGTGCTTTTGCCCACACCTCCCTTTCCACTGGCGATGGCGACGATGTGTTTGACATGCGGCAACACCTTGCGCAGCGTTCCGCGTTCGCCGCTCAACGGGGTCACACTTGCCATCACGGCCACGTCCTGGCCCAGCACCTGTTTCAGGTTGAAGGTGACGGCCTCCTCCATGCGCTTTCGGCTGTGCATGGCGGGATTGCTCACCTCCACGTGCACGCTGACGGTGTTGCCGGAGATCTTGATGTCACGCACCAGATCAAGGGCCACGATATCCTTCTTGAGGTCGGGTTCAATGATGCGGGAAAGGGCGGAGAGGACGGCGTCCTTGGTGAAGCTCATGATGGGGACCTGACTGCCGGCAGGCGGGTGCAAAGCTAAGCCCGCGCGTTGGCCGTCTTCCTGCGGTCAGCGTTCAGCCTCCTCCGGCCCCGGCGGTACGCCGATATCGACCTTGGAACGCGACGGGTCCATCAACCACAACTGGGCGATGGCCGGATCCTCAAAGAACCCGATGTCGTAGGGCGCTCCCTCCGGTGTGGCGTTCACCATACGGTCCACGGCCAGGAGATTGAGGCCGTCCTTGCTGTTGACGATCGCGATGCGCTCCAACCCTGCGGCCAGCACAAGTGGTGTATACTCCTGCATGGTCCACACCTGATCGGTATAGAGGATCGGTCCTGCCTTTCGTCCGTCGCTCAACCAGAGTTTGAGATCCAGGTCCTTCACCACGTCGAGCAGGCGAAGCAGCAAGGCCCGGTATTCGGGACCCGCTACCGACCGTTTCCATGTGAGCCTGACCAAGCGCTGCGCTGGATGCACATCGATGGTGACATCGGGGTCGTCGTGGATGATGTCTATGGTCATAGCAGCTGATGTTGGTGATATGAAGGTACGTCCGGAGCCGGGCCATACCGCCAGCGCCTCTTACTTAGAGCTCCAACTCCACCGCCGGGTCCCAGAAGCGTTCCTGGAATTCCACCACCTGATCGTCCTTCACCTTCACTCCTTCTTTCTTCAGGAGATCCTCCATCGCGGTGGGCGATGCGAAATGGTGTTTTCCCGTGAGCATGCCGTTCCTGTTCACCACGCGATGTGCGGGCACTTTGGGCTTCACACTGTGTGCGTTGTTCATGCAATAACCCACGATGCGGCTGCTCCGTGCAGCGCCGAGGTATTTGGCAATAGCGCCGTAGCTGGTCACCCGACCCTTGGGGATCTGTCTGACCACGGCCATCACGTCGGCGAAGAAGTCGCGTTCTTGGACAGCGCCGTTGATGACTGTGCGTTTGGCCATGGGGTGAAAATACGTGGGTCCGGGCACCTGTACAGGTCGACCCAGTGGGTCGATGAAACAGTTGCGATTATCGAGATCGGTGTGTTCACCGCATCCCGAACCGAACATAGTGGATCGTGCGCCCTTCCTCCAACCACATGCTCTCGTAGTACGTGCGGATGTTGAGCACGTCCTGTTCCTCCGGTGATACCCTGTTCACCAGATCGGCGTAGACGTTCGCGCTTTGCTCGAAGACGGGCAGCTTGTGCTCGGCGATCATCTCCAAGGTGTATTCGTATAGATCCGGGCTATCGGTCTTCAGGTGTACCACACCGCCTGGCTTCAGCACCTCCTTGTAGCGGGCCAGGAACAACGGACTGGTCAAGCGTTTGCGGGGTTTGCCCAACTGCGGATCGCTGAAGGTGAGCCAGATCTCGTCCACCTCCTGCGGGCCGAAACACTTCAGCAGATGGTCCACATGGGTTCGCAGGAAGCCGACGTTCGTCAGGCCTTCCTCCTTGGCGATGCGTGCCCCACGCCACAGACGGGCTCCCTTGATATCCACGCCGAGATAGTTGCGACCGGGATTCAGCCGCGCAAGGCCCACGGTGTATTCCCCACCGCCACAGCCGAGTTCGAGCACCAATGGTGCATCCCGCTTGAAGAGCAGTTCGTTCCAGTGCCCGCGGTGAGGCAGACCCTCCTTCACCAATTGCGTGAACGAGGGCTGCACGACGTGCTCGAAGGTGAGGTTCTCAGCGAAGCGGGAGATCTTGTTCTTGCCCATGGGCGGGGTCGTTGTTCGTTGTTCTCACTTCGTTGGTCGGTGCTCACCGATCATTCTCCGATCACCGGCCGAACAACGATCTTCACCACAAGGGCCGCGAATTTAGGGTGAAGCCGATGTGAAGGAACACCAACGAGATCGCACTGGCTTAACGCTGGCTTGAAGCCACGCACCGCACCTTTGTCCCCAGATGTTCCACGGCGCACGCATCCTGGTGGCGCCCCTTGATTGGGGGCTGGGGCACAGCACGCGCTGCATCCCCATCATCCATCGCCTGTTGGAGCTGGGCGCTGTGCCCATCATCGGCGCAGATGGAGGCCCGTTGGCCCTACTGGGCGATGAATTCCCGGATCTGGAACAGGTGCGTATCCCAGGCGTCGACATCCGTTACGGCGCGGGCCGCAGTCAGCTCTGGAGCATGGCCCGCCAATTCCCTGCGATGGTGCAAAGCGTGCAACGGGAACGGACACAGTTCGACCGCATCCAGCAGGAGCTGCGCCTGAACGCGGTGATCAGCGATCAACGCTTCGGTATACGCAGTAGCGACCTACCCTGCGTGATCATCACCCACCAGGTGTTCCCTTTCACACCGATCGCCCAGAATGCGCTGCGGAAAGTGAACCTGCGGCATATCGCGCAATTCGACCGTTGTTGGATCATGGATGAGCCGGATGCCCCGGGGCTGGCTGGCGACCTTTCCCATGGCCCGACCATGCCGCCCAACGCCCGCTACATCGGCGTGCTCAGCCGCATGCGACAGGGCGGACCGGCCCCGACCGAACGCCATCGGGTCGTGGCCGTGATCAGCGGCCCGGAGCCTCAACGCACCTTGTTGGAGGACCTGCTCACCGAACAACTGCAACGCGTGCCTGGTGAACACCTGATGGTCCGTGGTCTTCCCAAGGTCCACGAGGTTCAACGGATCGGCAACATCACCAAGGTACCCCACCTGCAAGCCAGCGACCTGGCTGAGCGGCTCATGGCCTCCGAGCACATCGTATCGCGCAGCGGTTACACCACCTTGATGGACCTGGTGACGATCGGCCGCACAGCCTTGTTGATCCCCACCCCTGGGCAAGCTGAGCAGGTGTACCTGGGCAAGCTGCACGCACGGACCGGCAGGTTCGTGGTGCAACAACAGCAGGAGCTGGACCTGGGTGCCGCCCTGAACGCGCTTCAGAAGGTCCCCGTGGCGCCGGCCCATGAGGATCACGGCCTCCTGGATGCGGCGCTGAGCGATCTGGCAGGCATCTTGCGCTAAGGCCGGTCCGTTACCTTCGGCCAGTGATGAATCTACACCATCTGTTCCTTTCCGCCACCGTGATCGTGGCCGTTGGACCTGTCGCTGCGCAACAAGCAGGCAACTCCAAGGAACTCGATGTACACTTACGTTCGTTGGAGGAACAACTCCTCCAATTGGAACAACGCAAGCTTGCCCATGTGGAGCGTATGGATTCCACGAAGCTGGCCATCATCCGAAGGGACCTGCGCAGCACGGGGTTACCGAAGCTGGAAGCGGGCGAGGTCGTCATCGAGCATCCGGGGCATATGCTGGTCTATGACGAGAAGCACGAACAGGCGAAGTGGGTGGCGCACATCGCGGCGCCCGATCTGATCACGGGGAACCTGGCCCGGATCGATACCTTCCTTCCGGATCCCTTGGTGAGCACCGGGACCGCGGTGACCGCGGATTACTGGTTCAGCGGATATGACAGGGGCCACCTGGTACCCAGTGCTGACATGCGGTGGAACATGAAGGCGTTGGAGGCCACCTACCTCTACAGCAACATCAGTCCACAACTTCCTGAACTGAACCGGGAGTCCTGGGCCGATCTGGAGGATTGGGTGCGGCGTTATGTGAACTACAGCAAGCGCCGGCTCTACGTGGTCACAGGACCGGTATTGCGCGAGGGACTTCCCACGATGAAGAACGATGGCAGGCAAAACGAAGTGAGCATCCCGGAGCGCTTCTTCAAGGTCATCGCCGATCTGGAAGGTCCTGAGCCGAAGGCCATCGCGTTCATCCAGGCGAACGCCAAGAACGAATACCCGACCATCAGTTATGCTGTTCCCGTGGATAGCGTGGAGCGCATCACCGGCCTCGACCTGTTCCCTGCGTTGGAGGATGGGCTGGAGGCCAGGATCGAAGCCATGCGCGAACCGAAGGTCTGGTATGCCGAAGGTGACCCCTTCTTCGGGGAGGCCGAACCCTTGAAGGCGCCTCTTCCGAACGGCATGTTCAACACCGTACAAGCCAAGTACCACATCGGCAAGACCATCACCGTATGTGGAACCGTGGTGAGCTCTCGGAAGACCGCCAAGGCCAAAGCGATCTACCTGAACTTCGACCGCATGCACCCGCACCAGGACTTCTACGCGACGATCTGGGAATACAATGGACCCAACTTCAGCTATGATCCGGAGACCTACCTCGTCAACAAGCAGGTATGTGTCACCGGAAAGGTCACCATCTTCGACGACATCCCACGGATCAGCATCAACAACGAACACGAGGTTCGGCTGTACGAGGAGGCCATCCGCTGATCAGACCTTCTCCAGCGTGAAGGTGAACACCGTTCCCTTTCCTTCGGTGCTCTTCACGGTGATGGTCTGTCCGTGTGCTTCGACGATGTGCTTGACGATCGCCAATCCGAGGCCGGAACCGCCTTCGTTCCGCGCACGGCTCTTGCCAACGCGATAGAATCGCTCGAACAAGCGCGGCAGATGTTCTGCACTGATCCCGATGCCATCATCGCTGACCTCGACCACCACCTGCTCCCCCAAGGGATACGTGCTCACGTTGCACGTACCTCCCGGCCGACCATAACTGATCGCATTGCCCAGCAAGTTGGTCAATACCTGCGCGATCCGGTTCTGATCGGCGCGCACCATCGTACTGGTGGAGAGATCGTTGACCAAACGAACCCCTCGGTCCCGAGCGGAGATCTCCATGTTCTTCATGGTCTCGGTCACCAAGGTCCTGAGGTCCATGCGTGCCATCCGCAGGTCCATCACGCCACTTTCAAGCTTGGTGATGAGGTCCAGGTCCTCCACGATCTTGGTAAGCCGGTCCACTCCATTGGAGGCCCGTTCCAGGAAGTCGCGATTGACCTTGGCATCCTCCAATCCTCCTTCGAGAAGGGTGAGGATATACCCTTGGATGTTGAAGATCGGTGTCTTCAGCTCATGGGCGAGGTTCCCGATGAACTCACGTCGGAACTTCTCACGTTCGTGCAATTCGCGGATCTCCGTGCGACGCTCCGTGGCCCATGCGGTCACCTCCGCGTTCACCACATCGAGGATATCCCCCTTGCCCGCATTGTCGATACGGTCCAAGTGGCTTCGCTTCAGGTCGTGCACGGTACGATAGAGCACCTTGATCCGGCTGTGGATGAAGCGCTCGATGGCATAGGAGAACACGGCGTAGGCCACGGCGAAGAGCAACACCGCAGCAATGATCGCCACCCACGCCTGCAGCCGCAGACCGATCGGGGATGCTGCCACCGCCACGAGCAACCCGCCGAGCACAGCCACCACCAGACCAGCGATGACGCTGACCTGTCGAGGGGAGAGTTGGCCCATGATACGCTGGTTGAACGGATCGTTGTTCGATCACATCGCCAAAGGTAACGGGCCTGGTCACGCTGCTTGGCGCAGAGGTTCCACGCACTGGATCTAACACTGACGAAACATACCGATGATACTTTTGGCGGCTTTCACGCGCCCACCCATGACCTTCGGTCTGCTCGAATTCCTCACGCTAGCTGGTTCCTTGGGGCTGTTCATCTACGGCATGAAGGTGATGAGCGAAGGCCTCCAGAAGGTGGCCGGTGGTCGGATGCGGAGCGTGTTGAAGGCCATGACCTCGAACCGGTTCATGGGTGTGTTCACCGGGTTCGTGAGCACCACGGTGATCCAGAGTTCCAGCGCTGCCACCGTGATGGTGGTGAGTTTCGTGAACGCCGGTCTGCTGAAGGTGAGGCAAGCGATCAGCGTGATCATGGGAGCCAACATCGGCACCACGATCAAGGCGCTGTTCTTCAGTTGGGCGGTCTTCACGGACCTGAGCATCACCAAACTGGCCATACCCATCATGGGCCTGGCCTTCCCCCTGTTGTTCCTGAAGACCTCCGGTTCGCGCGCGCTGGCCGAACTGCTCGTGGGGGCTGCATTGCTCTTCCTGGGTATCGAGTTCATGAAGCAGTCGATGCCCCACCTCTCTCCGGAGGCGTTGGAGTTCCTGCGCGACCTCAGCGGCATGGGCATGCTTTCGGTACTGCTCTTCGTGGCCATCGGTACGGCGCTCACCATGGTGATCCAAAGCTCGAGCGCTTCCATCGCGCTCACCTTGGTCCTGTGCGAGAACGGGACCATCGGCTATGAGATGGCCGCTGCGCTGGTCCTGGGCGAGAACATCGGAACCACGATCACGGCCAACCTTGCAGCGCTGGTGGCCAATGTGTGGGCCAAACGCACCGCCCGTGCCCACCTGTTGTTCAACCTGATCGGCGTTGCTTGGGCATTGCTGGTGTTCCATCCTTACCTCAACCTGATCGATCGGTACATCACCACCACGTTCGGCGCCTCCGCCTACAGTGATGCCCGGTCGATCAAGTGGGCATTGACCCTGTTGCACATCTCCTTCAACGTGCTCAACACGATGCTGCTCATCGGATTCATCCCCTACCTGGAGCGTATCGTGACATGGATGGTCCCCGCACGGTCCGAGTTGGATGAGGAGTACCGGTTGGAATACCTGGATGCCGACATCCCGCTCACCCCCGAAGTATCCCTGATCGAGGCCCGCAAGGAGATCTCCAAGTTCGGCCGAGTGACCCACGAGATGTTGCGCATGGTGCGCGATCTGGTGACCGTGAAGGAGAACTTCCAACGCGAACAGTTGATGCTTCGCATCGCCAAGTATGAGAATATCACGGACCGTATCGAGGTGGAGGTGGGCAAGTACCTGACGAAGACCAGTACGGAGGTCCGCAACGAAGAGGTCTCGGCCCGGATCCAAGGGATGCTGGCGATCGTTGGTGACCTGGAACGGGTGGGCGACATCTTCTTCCAGATGAGCAAGGCAATGGAGCGAAAGCTGGACGAACGGCTTTGGTTCACCCCTGAACAACGTCAACATCTATTGGACATGTTGGAACTGGTGGAACGCGCCTTCGAGGTGATGCACCGCAACCTGGATGTGGATGCCGAACAGGTCTTCTTGGATGAAGCGGTGGAAGCCGAGCAGCGCATCAACTTCAAGCGTGATCAGCTGCGCAGGAGCCACCTGAAGAGCATCGAGACGGGTGGATACAACGTGAAGAGCGGGCTGATCTACAACGACCTGTTCTCCTCCTGCGAGAAGGTTGGGGATCACCTGATCAATGTCTCGGAAGCCTTGGCCGGCGAGATGTGATCAAGGGGGGCACCTTCTTGGAGGTGGTATCCGGTAGTACTGCCTGAACCGGGCAACTCAGCGATCGAAGATGGGATCATGAAGGTCCTAGCACTGATGGTTCTCGTTGATACGTAGGCCTTGCATAACACCGGCTGCGACCCCTCCGGGGTCGGGATCCCGGATCTCACAAGTATTCAATATGCTATGACCCCTTCGGGGTCAAGTGGCCATCTTCTGGCCAATGGACACACGCTGGGGCGGGTCACGCTATCCAACCACAAGGGACACATGACAAAGCAGGTATTTCGACCCCGAAGGGGTCGCAGCATATAGCCCGAAGGGCGTTGAGCGCGTCCTGCCTTTCGACCCCGGAGGGGTCGCAGCCGGTGTTCGCTCCTTACTCCACCACCACCTCCGAGGAGGTCACCTCATTACTCTCGTTCAAGGAGCGGTCCACGAGTTTCACCGTGAAGCGCAACGTATCCGGATCGCCGGTGACGGGGAAGATCGGCCATGGTTTCAACGCCACCGCGATCTCACCGGAAAGTGCCTTGTTCTGGCCGGAGGGTGTGATCCGCGGGATGCGATAGTTCAGCGGGAGCAACAGTTCCACCTCCACCCATTGGCCATCCTGGAACTCCTCATATCCCAAGAACAGGTTGTGGTAGAAGGTCGAGCCCGCATCGAACGGGGCTTGTGTATCGCCATCGTCCAACCCGATATCACCATCACCGTCCGTGAACGTGATCGACAAAGAGGCCGAGTCACCGAATTGTTCGAGCGACTTGAACGTGATGACGGGTTCCGGTGGGAACTCCTCCTTCTTCAGGCAGCCTGAGCACACCAAGCCGGCCAGCACCGTTGCCGCACCTAATTTTACCACGGGTCGTAGCGACGTTCCCATTGCATCAAAGTTAAGGAGGACCGGACCGCATGGCGCACGACCCCGCACTTCATTCCTTGTTGGCGCGTCCTTTCCAACTGGGATCGCAGGAACAGTTCAACGCGCTGGCGCTGGAATTATTTCACCTGCACGCACGCCGGAATCCGGTCTATCGATCCTTCATCGACGCCTTGGGGATCGACCCTGGCACGATCACCGATGTGAAGGACATCCCACATCTGCCGATCACCCTGTTCCGAAGCCAGCGTGTACTTCTGGACGACCTGGACCCCTCCAGCTTCTTCACCAGCAGCGGAACCACAGGCGCCATCACCAGCCGGCATTTCGTGCCGTTCCCCCAAGTCTATGAACGCTCGTTCATGACCTCGTTCTCAGCAGCCTATGGAGCACCCTCCGAATGGCGCATCCTGGCACTGCTACCCGCCTATCTGGAGCGCGAAGGCAGTTCCTTGGTGTACATGGCACAGCATCTGATCCGCGAGAGCAATGACCCCCTGAGCGGTACGTACCTGTACCGCTACGCGGAGCTCGCCGAAGTGATCAAGCGTTCCGAGGTCGAAGGGAAACGAACGTTGCTTCTAGGGGTCACCTTCGCCTTACTGGACCTGGCCGAACAGTACCCGATGCCGCTGCGCCACACCACCATCATGGAGACCGGCGGTATGAAGGGCAGGCGCCCGGAGATCGTTCGCGACGAATTGCACCGGATCCTGCAGGAGGCCTTCGGCGCGGAGGCGATCCACAGTGAATACGGCATGACCGAACTGCTATCCCAAGCGTGGAGCACAGGTAAAGGCTTGTACCGCTGCCCACCGTGGATGCGCGTGAACGTGCGTGAGGTGAACGACCCCTTGTCCACCGTGGCCTTGGGCCGGACCGGAGGCATCAATGTCATCGACCTGGCCAATGTGGCCAGCTGTCCGTTCATCGCCACACAGGACCTGGGTCGCATGCACGCGGACGGTTCCTTCGAAGTGCTCGGCCGCTTCGACCATAGCCAGGTGCGTGGCTGCAATTTGATGGTTGAGTAGCGGGGAAAGGCTTGGAAGCTGCCGAGGCCATCGATATGAATGCCGAGACCAAAAGCGTACCGCACTCTTCTTTCACTTACCTTAGGGTTCGCACCTGTTCGTTCTTACGGAACACGGTGCGCGGACCATGGTACCGAAAAGAAAGACAGTCAGCTACGGAACTGCCAACCGAACAGGCGCTGTGCGAAGCAACGCTGGGGCTAGCGTCTCACCACCTAGCGCACCGGCAGACCGTGTTGGGCGGATCGGTCCGCTTGGGGCTGGTCGACAACGGCACTGTGGTTTTACCCTACCAAATGGTGGAATAGTACCCACTGCCATGGTCTGCATGACGCGGAAATAAACCATAGAGGCACAACCGAGTAGTTAGCAGCCAATAAGTATGAAACGTTCACTCATAGTCAGTGCACTTCTTCTGCTTCTACAAGGATGCTATTTCGGTCATAATCCATCCGTTTATAACAAGGATCTACCAGGTGGACTTCGCCTCGACGCAATGTTCCATATGGAAGAGATGGCTTTATACAAGAAAGGCAGTTCTGGTGCTATTATCAATAGTTCTATCACCAAAATTGGCTGGACTGATGATTTTGTCATTGCTCAATCGCACCCATATCCTCATGGCATGCCGACTGATACAATAGGATCTCGGATACTCTTTGGAGAAATAAAGGACTCGGCGGACATGGCCTACTTTTTGTTCCACTATAGACAAGATGTTTGGAACAATTATGGCAAATGGCATCTTCGGTATCCTTACGTAGAGACAAAATCAGACTCAACGACTGACTATAGAGTGCTTCCACGGTGGTACATCGTTGACATAGATAAGGAGTGTAGCGTATTCAAAACTTATTCTTATAATGAGTTTATGGATAAACGTCAATCCATGGGCGTTCCTGATACCCTGTCGTTTTTTTTGACCTTCGATTTCGCAGAGTATAAGTAAACGGCTGCTAACATGTTCTTGCCTCAAGCCGCCCTCGACCCGGTGACAACTCCCGTTAAAGCGGTGAACACTTCGTCCAAGAACAAGAACCCGAAAGGCGGCCTGCGGCAAGCGCAGGACCGTTTTCGGTCATTCATTAACTAAGAACAATATAGAAAATGAGATTTTTATTTTTTATCATTTCTTCACTCACGACACTAACTCTTTTGGGACAACATGCGACCGATGATAATCTTGTATTCTGGAATTCTGCAAGAAAATTGACCGTTGATGACTTCGGAATCAAAACAATGGATAATGAAACCAACTCGTCTTTTGCACAGTTCTCGGTTGACTATCAAGTAAGTGGATTTGACTTTATGACAAAGAACTTTAATAAAAAGGTTCGAAACTATTTGATCAGATCAGCATCGACAATAGATACAACCTCTGACGTCACAGCTTCACTTAGGTATCAGCAGACACTATTTGATATCTGTGAAATCTATACGCGGCAATTCCGAAAAGCTCTAAAGGAGAACAGAAAGAAAATTGCATCAGGGACACAATTTATTGACGGACTGAACCAAAAAGCCATGACGGACTTCTCGAACAGACGAGTTCAATACGACAGGGACTCAAACTTCGGGACGATCAAGGAGAAACAGATCGAATGGGAGGATCTGATCAAAAAGGAATTGAATGAATTGAATGAGTTTGCAAACGAGTAATGGTTGAAAGAACGACCGCTAACAGTATGTTGCTGCAATGGTTCCGTGACGAGTTGGTTTAAAGTTAAAACCTGCGCCGGGTCTCCTGCAAGGGACCCTGCGCTTGCACCCAACGCGCTTTTCAAGCCTTGACAGCGGCCAGCGTATCACCAATGAATTTAGTGTGTAACCGCTAGGTCACCCAGCCACGCTAGGCGAGTTCGTGCCTCAGGAGACCCCTTGGAGGTCCAAGAACGCCCTATGACTTGGGAGATAGCCCGAATTGGTTGACCCTTTGCTCGCCCGCTGCGATCAACATCCACAGCACAAAGAAGGGGACGAAGAACCACCACCACGGCTTGCCAAGATCATGGCAGCGCTTGACTCCTTGTGCCAAGAATAACCACGTAACTGGCAACGCGATCAGGCCGACATGGTAAGGCGGCAACTTCGGTGCGAAAGCGATCCCCACTACCAGCGAGATCGCGAACAGGATCACGACACTGATCACAAGTTCAAGTCTTCGAGTTCGTCCTTGGAACGAGAACGGCTTGCGGTACATGACACTACCCCACCTTCACCAGAAAGTAGTTCTTCTTCCCGCGTTGCAGCAGGATGAAGCGTCCGCCCAAGCGATCAGCTTCGCTCACCATACGCTGCTCATCCACCTTCACCTTGTTCACGCTGATGCTGCCCTCCTTCAAGGCACGCTTCGCCTCACCCTTGCTGGGCAGGAAGCCGGTATGATCGGTGAGCAGGTCGATGATGGAAGTGCCGGAATCCAGCGCACTGCGCGCCACATCGGCTTGCGGAACGCCTTCGAACACGTCTTCCCATTGTTGTGCCGTGAGACCGGATAGGCCATCGGCGCTGTTGCCAAAGAGCACCTCACTGGCGGCGATGGCACCTGTGAGCTCCTGTTCGCCATGCACCCGTCGCGTGATCTCGGCGGCCAGCTCCTTCTGCAGGTTGCGCTTGTGCGGTGCCACTGCGTGATCGGTGATCAGCGCATCCAACTCCGCTTGGCCGCGTGTGCTGAAGATCCGCACGAAACGTGGCGTGTCATCATCACTCGCATTCAACCAGAACTGGTAGAACTTGTAGGGTGAGGTACGTTGCGCGTCCAACCAGATGTTGCCGCCCTCGCTCTTGCCGAATTTGGTGCCATCGGCCTTGGTGAGCAAGGGAGTGGTGACCGCATAGGCTTCGCCCCCTCCCATCCGACGGATGAGTTCCGTGCCCGTTGTGATGTTGCCCCATTGATCACTACCACCCATCTGTAGCGTACAACCCAAGGTCCTGTTCAAGTGGACGTAGTCATAGCCTTGCACCAGCTGATAGGAGAACTCCGTGAAGCTGATGCCCGTCTCCAAGCGGTTCTTCACGCTGTCCTTGGCCATCATGTAGTTGACGGTGATGTGCTTGCCCACCTCGCGGATGAAGTGGAGGAAGCCCATGTCCTTGAACCAGTCGTAGTTGTTGACCAGCTGTGCCGGGTTGGTGGGGTGTTCGAAATCCAGGAAGCGCTGCAGCTGGGCCTTGATGCAGGCCTCGTTGTGGCGCAGGGCCTCCTCATCGAGCAGGTTGCGTTCGCTCTTCTTGCCGCTGGGGTCGCCCACCATGCCGGTGGCGCCACCCACCAGGGCCACGGCGCGGTGCCCCGAGCGTTGGAAGTGCGTGAGGAACATGATCTGCACCAGGTTGCCCACGTGCAGGGAATCGGCGGTGGGATCGAAGCCGATGTAGCCGCGCTGCGGACCTTTCGCCAGGTGTTCCTCCACGCCGGGGGTGCTGTCCTGCAGCATACCGCGCCAGCGCAGTTCGTCGATGAAGCCGTTCGCCATGATGATGAGCGCTGGCCGGGACCACATGGGTCGAGTTCCGGTCACAGCGGCGGCAAAGATAGCCGGGCGGTGAGGCGGTGCGGAGTACCTTGCGCACCTTGGATCGAGCGAACGCGACATGCAATTGATCACTGGTGGAACCGGGATAGTGGGTATCCACCTGTTACACCTGCTCACGTCCTGCGGGCACTCGGTACGTGCCTTGGTGCGGCCTGGTTCGGATCGCCGGATCGTGGAACGCGTGTTCCGTCATTACTCCACGGACCCCAATGAATTGCTTGCTCGGATCACCTGGGTGGAAGGCGACCTGCACGACATGTCGTCCTTGGAGGACGCCATGGTCGGCGTGGAACGGGTCTACCATGCCGCTGCGCTGGTATCGTTCGATCCGCGCGAGCTGCGGGAACTGCGCCGGACCAACATCGAGGGCACTGCCAATGTGGTGAACGCGGCACTGAACGCCGGTGTGAGCCGCCTCTGCCACGTGAGCTCCACGGCCAGTATGGGTCGGGCAGTGGCTGGAGTACCGGTGGATGAATCGTTGCCATGGGTCGAGGATCGAACCACCTCACCCTATGCGCTCAGCAAATACGAATCGGAACTGGAGGTGCAGCGTGGCATCGCCGAAGGCTTGGATGCGGTGATCGCCAACCCGAGCGTTGTCATCGGCCCCGGTTCACCAGGCCGCAGTTCCATGACCCTCGCCGAACGGCTACACCGCGGCACACGCTTCCATCCCACGGGCAGTAACGGGTTCGTGGATGCACGCGATGTGGCGCAAGCGCTCGTGCTGCTGATGGAGCAAGGCGCCACGGGCGAACGTCACTTGATCGTAGGCGGTAACCACAGCTACGCGGAGCTCTTCGGTATGCACGCCACGGCGTTCGGACATCCGCGATCGTCACGACCACTGTGGCCCTGGGTCCTGGCCTTGGCTTGGCGGTTCGAACGGTTGCGTACCGCCATCACGCGTCAGCGACCCATGATCACCCGGCATACCGTGCACAGTTCCATGGGCCAGCGGGCATACGACTCCGGTCGGATCAAGGCCCTGGGGATGCGTTTCCGTCCGGTGCAGGAGGCGGTGGACAATGTGGCCCGCTTCCTCAAGGCTGCGGATCGACCGCAGTAGGTGATCGGTCCTTACGCCTGGTCAGTTCCGTGATGACATCCTCGTAGATGGCTGTCATCTCCTCGTGCCGGGCACCGTAGTAGGCCAAACTGGTCCGGAATTCCTCCTTGGTGACACCGTTGCGCGCGAACACCTCCTCGGCATAGCGGTCGGAGGGGATGGTGCCGATCGGCTCCACGACCAATTCGTGATTGATGCGGGCCTCTACGAGCTGCAGGTCACAGAGCACCGCGGTGAACGGTTCTCGTGCCAGCACTTCCGGAGGTCGCATGGAACCCTGTTCGCATGCGATCAATGCAATGGATAGGATCAGTGCGGACAGGGGCTTCATCGGTCGAAGCGCAAACGTTCACCCCGGACGGACCCATCCACGCGTCCTTCCACAAAGACCGCCTGGCCATTCACCCAAGTGCGAAGCACACGGGAACGAAAGGTGTGTCCTTCGAAGGGTGACCAACCACACTTCGACAACACATTGCCGCGGTCCACGGTCCATGGTGCATCGAGGTCGACAAGCACCAGATCAGCGTGGTATCCTTCCTGGATGTATCCCCTTCCTTCCACTTGGAAGAGGCGGGCCGGTGCATGGGACAACTTGTCCACCACCTGATGCAGGGTGAACACACCCTGGTGCATGAGATCCAACATGGCCACGAGGGAATGTTGGACCAGTGGGCCACCGGATGGGCACTGGGCATAAGGCCGTCCCTTCTCCTCCAACGTGTGCGGAGCATGGTCCGTGGCCACCACGTCGATGCGGTCGTCCACCACGGCCTGCCGGATGGCGGCGCGGTCGGAGGCGTTCTTCACCGCAGGATTCCACTTGATCAGGGATCCTTTGCTCGCATGATCCTCAGCTGTGAACCATAGGTGATGGATGCACGCCTCCGCGGTGATCCGCTTGTTCTGGACCGGTCCGGGATCGAAGAGCTCGAGTTCCCGTTCCGTGCTGATATGCAGGACGTGAAGGCGGGTCCCATGTTCGCGCGCCCTTGCCACAGCGCGGGAGCTGCTGAGGTAGCAGGCCTCGGCATCACGGATCACCGGGTGCTGATCCACCGGGATGTCCGCTCCCCACCGTGCCTCCGCCTTTGCCATATTGCTACGGATGGTCTTCTCATCCTCGGCATGAACGGCAAGGATCATATGGGCGCGTCGGAACAATTCATCCAACGTGTGCTCATCGTTCACCAGCATGTTACCGGTGCTGGAACCCAGGAAAGCTTTCAAACCACAAACCGTTCGTGGGTCGGTGCGAAGTACTTCATCGAGGTTGTCATTCCCCACTCCCATGTAGAAGGAGTAGTTGACCAACGATGACGCCGCTCCCATTCGATACTTATCCTCGAGCAGCTCCTGGGTGAGCGTATTGGGCACCGTGTTGGGCATTTCCATGAAACTGGTGACCCCACCTGCTGCTGCTGCTGCGCTAGCGTGTGCGATATCCTCCTTGTGCGTCGATCCGGGTTCACGGAAATGCACTTGATCATCGATCACCCCGGGGAACAGGTATCGGCCGCGCGCATCCACTTCGTGGGTGTTGTTGGAACCGATGCCTTCCGTGGCGATGCGTTCGATGCGGCCATTGCGCACCAGCACATCGGCCTGGAGCTCGACCCCTTCATTCACGAGGATGCAATCGCGGATCAGGACGTTGTTCATGGCTTGCGGATACGCAGTCGCATCTTCAGCACGCCGAGGAAGGCCTCGTGGAAGATGTTCATGCTCATCTTGCTCTGCCCCTTCTCGCGATCCTTGAACGTGATCGGCACTTCCACGATGCGGAAGCCATGGAGGGTCACACGATACTTCATCTCCACCTGGAACGCATATCCGATGAACTTGATCTCATCCAATGGGATCCCCTGGAGCACTTCCTTGCGGTAACAAACGAAACCGGCCGTGGTGTCCCTTACGCCGAGCCAAAGCACGGTGCGCACGTAAAGCGAGGCACAATAGCTCAGCAACACACGGTTCCAGGACCAGTTCGACACACGACCACCCTTGACATAGCGTGAACCTACGGACATCCCGACCCCATCCGCCCTGCAAGCGTCGAATAGCCGTACCAGGTCATCCGGGTCGTGGGAGAAGTCGGCATCCATCTCGAACACAAAGGCGTAGTTGCGAGCGATGGCCCACTTGAATCCTGCGATGTACGCTGTGCCCAATCCAAGCTTTCCGCTGCGTTCCATGACGTGGACGCGTTCCGGCTCACGGGCCATGAACTCCTTCACGATCAGGGCGGTACCATCCGGTGATCCGTCATCCACCACCAACACATGGAAGGCGGGTTCCAGACGGAGCACATGGGACAGCATGTCCGCGATGTTCTCCCGTTCGTTGAAAGTGGGTATGATGACCAGACGTTCGGGCACGTGGACCTCGCTGTGGGGCGGCCAAAGATAATCGGGGCATGCTCAGGCATTGCCCGAACCCTCAACGATTTAACACAGGGGGAACACCGGGCTGGGCAAGGGAAATCATACCTTCGCGGCCCCAACGCCCACGAGCACGTGCACCACGTCCGAACAACCCGCCACACCAACCCTTCTCCGGGTTCGGGACGGTGATCCGGATACATGCATGTTCTGCGCACCCCTTGAGCCCATGACCCTTCGCACCCTGTCCTTGTTCGACCAACGCGCACGTGAGTCCCAGCTTCGGTACATCACTTCAGCGTTCGCCCTGTTCGGCAGCTTGTTCCTGGCCGCTCAAGTGGACAGTACCACCATCGAGCGCCCGGACACCTTACGGCGGAACGAACCTCAACTCCCGGTCTTCACCATCACGGCGGACGATCTTGACAGCGAACTCGGTAGTCAGGACATATCGGGGATCCTGCAATCCTCGCGGGATGTGTTCACGAACACAGCTGGCTTCACCTTCGGACAAGCGCGCTTCCGCATACGGGGCTTCGACTCGGAGAACATGTTGGTGAGCATCAACGGTGTGTTGATGAACGATCTGGAGACGGGGTGGGCCAGCTGGAGCAATTGGGCAGGCCTTAACGACATCACGCGTTGGAACCAGGTACGGGCCGGTGTGAACCCCTCGCGTTACAACTTCGGAGGCATCGGTGGATACACCGAGATGAACGTACAACCCAGTGCCTTGCGCAAAGGCCTGCGGGTGTCCTACGCATCCACCAACCGGGCCTACCGCAACCGCATCATGGCCACCTACAACACCGGTATGCAGAAGAACGGATGGGCGTTCAGCATCTCCGGTTCGAAGCGATGGGCCGAGGAGGGTTACGTGGATGGCACCTCCTTCAATGCCTATGCCTACTTCGTGGGTGCCGAGAAGAAGTTCAACGAGCAACACAGTGTCAGCCTCAGCGCTTTCGGTGCACCCATCATCCAAGGTCGGCAAGGATTGGCCATCCAAGAGGCATTCGACCTGGTGGGCAGCAACTACTACAACCCGAACTGGGGCTACCAGGATGGTGAGAAGCGCAACGCCCGCATGAGCTTCGACCACAAGCCGATGATCATGGCCACGCACGTGTACACTCCCAAGGCGAAGGCGAAGCTGACCTCCTCGCTGTTCTACACCTTCGGCCGGGATGGGCTCACCAACTTGAACTGGTTCGACGCCAAGGACCCGCGACCGGACTACTACCGCTATCTGCCGAGCTACTTCACCGAGCAGAACCCTTCCATCGCGACCGAGTTCACCAATGCTTGGCAGACCGATGAGAACGCACGGCAGATCGATTGGGACCAGCTCTACTTCGCCAACAGCAAGAACCTGTTCTCTCTGGATAACGCCAACGGATCAGGGTCAACGCTCACCGGCTTGCGGAGCAAGTATATCGTTGAGGAACAGCGTGCGGATCCCACCCGGATCGGGATCAACAGTGTCTATACCATCGAACTGGAGGATGGCTCACATTTCACATTGGGAGGTAGCTTCCACAAGCAGAAGACGCACTACTTCAAGACGGTTGAGGACCTGCTTGGCGGCGAATTCTGGGTGGACATCGACCAGTTCGCCGACCGCGACTTCAACGACCCCAACATCTCGCAGAACGATCTGAGCACGCCCAACCGGGTGGTGCGCGAAGGCGACCTGTTCGGCTACGATTACGACATCCACACCCGGATGGTCAACGTGTTCTCCCAGTACGAACGGAAGTTCGAGAAGGTTGACGTGTACGCTGGTATGGACCTCAGCCAAACCTCCTTCTGGCGCGACAGTCGCTTCCAGAACGGACGTTTCCCGGACAACTCCGCTGGGGAGTCGGACAAGGAGAACTTCTTCCACTTCGGGGTGAAGGGTGGTGCCACCTACAAGCTCACGGGCCGGCAGTTCATCAGCGCCAATGCGGCGTTCGTAACCCGTCCGCCCAGCTCGCGCACCGCGTTCGTATCGCCCCGCACCCGCCACACCACGGTGCCCGGTCTTACCAACGAGAACGCCTACAGCGGCGACATCAGCTACATCGTCCGTTCACCGCGCATCAAGGGCCGCGCCACCTTGTACTACGCCCGCATCAGTGACCAGATCTGGTCGCGCAGCTTCTACCATGATGAGTACCTGACCTTGGTGAATTACGTGATGACCGGCGTGGACCAAGTGCACCAAGGTGTTGAGCTGGGTGTGGAGGGGAACATCACGAGCACCTGGCAGGCATCGGCGGTACTGGGTCTTGGTGACTACCGGTACGCATCACGTCCAGTGGCCAACATCACCCGCGACAACAGCACCGAGGTGTTCGCGTCGGACCGGACCGTGTTCTGGGAGAACTACAAGGTGGGAGGCATGCCACAGACCGCAGCGTCGTTGGGCCTCCGCTACAATTCGCCCAAGTTCTGGTTCGCTGGGGTGAACGCGAACTACTTCGATGACATCTACTTGGACCCGAACCCGGACCGCCGGACGGTGGAAGCCTTGGGCAACTTCGTGGATACAGACCCGCAGTGGGATGATCTGCTCACTCAGACCAAGCTGGACGCCAACATGACCGTGGACCTCTTTGCCGGCAAGAGCTGGATGGTGAAGGGGTATCGCATCGCTGTGAATGGCACCATCAGCAACCTCTTGAACAATCAGGACTTCCGGATCGGCGGGTTCGAACAGCTCCGCTATGACCGAACGGACGTGGGCCGCTTCCCACCGAAATACAGTTACCTGTTCGGACGGAACTACTTCGTCATGGTGACCTTCAGCTTCTAACCCCATGTCCACACGACACCCCTTTCATATGAACGTTCGTACCATTCTGATCGCCGCTTCGGTCGCGGTCGTGTTCGCAGGCTGCAAGAAGGAGTTCGATTCGCCTCCCTTGCGCACCATTCCGGTGGGTTCTGTACTGACCATTGCACAACTCAAAGCGCTCTACACCACGGAACGGGTGCGTTTTGCCGGCACCGAGAAGAGTGTCTATGCAGTGGTGACCTCGGATGAGAACGACGGCAACTTCTACAAGAACATCACCGTGCAGGACGCCACGGGAGGGATCACCCTTCGGCTCTTGAACAGCGGTGGGCTCTATGTGGGTGATTCGGTGCGGATCTACCTGCCCGGAACGGTGCTGGCGCCCTACAACGGGCTGATGCAGTTGGACAGCGTGGATGTGGACAACAACATCGTCAAGCAAGCCACCCAGGTGCAGGTGACGCCGCGCGTGGCCACCATTGCCGAGATCGAGGCCAACGTGGTGGCCTGGCAGAGCACCCTGGTCAAATTGGAGAATGTGGAATTCACCGTGGAGGATGCCACGAATGGAACATGGGCCGATGCTGTGAACCAACAGACCGGAGAGCGCTACTTGGCGGATTGTGATGGCAATACCATCATGGTACGGACCAGTGGGTATGCCAGTTATGCCGGGCAGCCTCTTCCCCAAGGAAATGGCTCCATCGTATGCGTGGTAGGCTTGTTCGGAAGCACCATCCAACTCGGGAACCGCAGCCTGCCTGAAGTGCAGCTCACCAGCCCTGACCGGTGCGATCCATTACCGACGCTTTGCCCTGCGGTGGGTTCGGTGCAGCAGGATTTCGCGACCACCGTGGACAATGTGAACATCACCAACCTGGCCTGCTGGAACAACATCCCACAGGTGGGGAGCCGGTACTGGCGGGGTGAGGACCTGAGCGGCAACCTTACGGCCCAGGCCACCGCCTTCGCCTCCACCAATGCCAGCGATGTGACCTGGTTGATCAGCCCGCCCGTGAACTTCACTCCGGGCATGTCCCTCTCGTTCCGCAGCCAGCGCGGATTCGGTGTAGCCGCACACGACCCGTTCGCACTGCGCATCAGCACCAACTTCAACCTGTCCAATTTGGCCACGGCCAACTGGGTGGCTGTCCCTTGTGCCTATGCCACTCCGGCCACGGCCGATCAGGTCTGGGTCAACTCCGGATCGATCGACCTTTCCACCGTACTGCCCGCAGGCTACACCGGATCCTTCGTCATCGGATTCCGCTACACCGGAAGTGGCGCGAATTCCCAGACCACCAACTTCCGCATCGACGACGTGGTCATTCAGTGACCCTTAACTGACCGAACCTCAACAACCGACCCATGAAACACCTTTACGCACTAGGCATCCTCGCCGCATTGTCCCTGCCCACCCAGGCACAGACGGTCTTCGAGAGCGGCTTCGAGAACTGGACCGATAACGTTCCCACCGACATGGGTGGGTTGCGCACCAACCTCGTCCTGGACAGCGTGTTCCAAGAGACCGAGAACGTACACGGCGGCACCTACGCGGTACGCCTCCAACTGGCCACGGGTTCACACAAGCGCTTCACCACCCAGCCCATGGCCGTGACCGCAGGGACCACGTACGACATCTCCTTCTGGGTACGTGGACGTGGACAGGTTCGCACCAACATCTATGATGGTCGTGCAACCGGCTCGGGCTACGCCTCCTATAACGCGTACGACACGCTCACCGACGGCAGCACGTGGGAGCAAGTGACCCAGTCCGTCACCTGCACCAACAGCAGCACAGAGGGTGAGTTCATCTTCTCGGTGATCAATACGGTCGGACCGGAGCACATCGTGATCGATGACGTGCTCATCACCACCGGCGTGCCTGAGGTACCGACCCCGGCCACCATCAGCGAGATCCAGACCACGAGTACACCGGACGGGGCTTCCCCCTTGGATGGTGAACTGGTGGAGACCAGCGGTATCGTGACTGGTGTGGTCACCAATACGGGTGGCACCATCACCAGCTTCTTCATGCAGGATGGCACCGGTGCCTACAGCGGCATCTATGTGTTCGGAACCCCTCCCACCGCAGTGGCCATGGGCGACAACATCACCGTGGTCGGCCGTGTGGACGAGTTCAACAGCCTCACCGAGATCATTGCGCTTCAGAGCGTGACCGTGAACTCCACCGGCATCGCTCTGCCACCAGCACAGGACCTGACAGGAGCCGAAGCTTCCACCGAACCCTGGGAAGGAGTGCTGGTACGTGTGGCCGACCTGGAGTGCTTGAACCTGCCCGACGCCACCAACAACTTCCAGTGGCTGGGTTCCAACTGGCAGGGCAGTATGCTTGTGGATGACCTGATCTTCGATTCCACACCTGCAGTGGGCAACTACTACTCCGTGACCGGACTGGTGACCTACACGTTCAGCGAGTGGAAGCTGGAGCCGCGCATGGAGAGCGACATCGAGATCGGTACGAGCGTGGAGGAGTTGAATGCAGCTGCGTTGTCCATGTATCCCAATCCGACCAGTGAACTGGTGACCATCGACCTGAGCGCCATGAGTGGCCGCAGCGAAGTGAGTGTGAGCGATGCGACCGGTCGCGTGGTGCTGAACCGCGTGAGCAGTGATGACCGCTTGCTGATCGATGCCAGCAGTTTCGCAACAGGCTTGTACCAAGTGACCCTGCGCAACAACGGCGCCGTGAGCACCGGACGCCTGAGCGTGCAGCACTGATCGAGCCCCTTCTCATTGGAAGCCCGCGGTCGCTTGTCGATCGCGGGCTTCTTCATTATATGTCCATTTCAAGCGGATGGACCATTCGCCGGTCAACGACCCACCCGGTCAGAAAGCGGTCATGGGCTTTGGATCAGGACATGGTCCAAATGCCGTGTGCCATGTCCGGTCCGAAATGCATCGCACAGTGAACCACTCCCCACCCCGAACGGAAGGCCGCAAGGATCCGCGCGAGGGTATCCCATCAGGAATTGAAGTATGTTGATCAGGCGGACTTGACCGATAGGAACCCCGATGCCTCCGGAGGTGGTCCTACTTATCCCGCACCAGGATCAGGTACACGGGAAAGTGATCGCTGTAGCCGTCCTGGTAGGTATCCCCCACGAAGGTGCGCTTGGGGTATCCCGCGAAGTTGCCTTCCTCCTGGCGCAGGTACGGTTCGTTATAGACCCGGGTGCCGAAATAGCGGTAGCGTCCACCAGCACCGGTGACCAGTGCAGGGTTGATGATGATCTGGTCGAAGAGGTTCCACGAATCGCGCCAAGCGAGGGAGCCGATCCCTTTCTTGAACGGGGCATGCATGGGGTTGAAGAGCGTGGTGCCCTGCGCTGCGGCTTGATCCCCGGTGGCCCGTAGCCCCATGGTGATGCTCTTGTTCACGGGGTCGTCGTTGAGGTCGCCCATGTACAAGATGCGTCCATCGGGGTTGCGCGCGAGCAGTGAATCCACGATGTGACGACCGAGCTCACCAGCGGCCATGCGATTGGGCATGGAGCGCTTCTCCCCGCCTCGGCGCGAAGGCCAGTGGGCCACGATCACGTGGGTGGTGTCACCGTCCAATACGCCGCTCACCAACAACTGGTCGCGGGTGCGGAAGGCCGTGTCGGGCATGTGCAAGCGGTAGGCCTTGTGCGCATACACCACATAACGCTTGGGATCATGGATCAGCGCTACATCCACACCTCGGCGGTCCGGCGAATCCGTATGCACGACCTGATAGCCCCGGGCCTTCAAGGCAGTGGAACGCGTAAGGTCCTCCACCACGTTCCTGTTCTCCACCTCGGCCAATCCCAAGAGGGCCACACCCCGCGGGTCGAGGTCCTTGCCCAAGGCTGCGATGACCTCGCCCATCTTCTCCACCTTCCGTCCGTAGCGTTGAGCACCCCAAAGTTTGCCGCTCTCAGGAAGGAACTCCCGGTCGTCCGTATCGGGTGAGTCCAGGGTATCGTACAGGTTCTCGATGTTCCAGAAGCCCACCAGCGAGGGGATGAATTCGGCCTTGGTCCCTTGGGCATGCACGGGCGCTGCGATCAGGATGAGTGCGAGGATGGACAACGTGCGTGCGAACATGATCGGTGCGTTGGGGACGGCGAAAGTAGGTTGAAGTGGCCGCTGTTCACGTGTGACGATGCGCCGCGCCTGTTGTACGAACGGCGTGCCGATCATTGCGGGAACAGCAACGGATGGCGTGTGTTGTAGAGGTGCAGGAACCGGAAGAGGACGGCATCCTTGTTCCGTTCCTTCTTCGAAAGTCGACCGAATTCCTCAGCAAGGATGGGATCGGCCTTCAGTGCTTCGGCCATACCGCCGGCCAGAAAGGGAAGGAAGGCGCCGGTGCGGGTATCCAACAATTGGTGCACCACTGCGGTGCGCGTCACGCCGCCCATCGGGTAGAGGTACGGATCGATGTCGCGATAACTGACCTCGTGTACCATGTGGCACAGGCTACCCATGAGCCCGATGCGCGAAAAGCCATTGCCTGCAGCCACATAGATCACATCGTTCTGACAGAAGCCCCAAAGCCTATCGGGCCGCACAACCTGACGATCACCGGTGTCCGGTTGCCAGTACATGCGGCTCAGCACTGCACGTACGTCCCTGACCGGCAGCCCCTGTTCGTCGCGCAATCGATCCATGGGCACACCGGGAGCATTGGAACGGAACTCCCGGAAATCCCGGTAAAGCCCATCGCGCAGGTCCATGCCCGCTTCATAGGGCACCCAGACCGTATCCATCTGTGCCCACAACGATCGGGGCACCAGGACAAGGAGGAGGATGAGGAGACGCATCAACGAACGGTTGCACGGATCATGCCGATCACCTCGTCCGGTGCCTGGGCATGCACCCAGTGACCGGCGTATGGCACGGTCTCCACCCGGCTGTTGGGGAACTGCTCCTTGATCGCTGGCAGGTCCTCACGCAGGATGTAATCGCTCTGGCCGCCGCGGATGAAGAGCGTAGGCACCTTCACCACCTCGGGACCGATGGCGGCCAGGATGGCATCGAGCTCACGTTCCAGCAAGGGCGCGTTCACCCGCCAGGCCAGTTGGTCCTCCTTGAGCCAGTAAAGGTTCTTCATCAGGAACTGCACCACACCGGGCTCCTTCACCCGCGCCGCGATGTGCTGTTCCACCTCCTTGCGTGTGCGTCCGGGTGAGAGGTCCGCGGTGAGGATCGCTTCGATGATGTGACCGTGGTTGTTGGCGTGCTCCTTCGGGCTGATGTCGACGATGACAAGTTGATGCAGCAGTCGAGGCCAACGTTGGGCGAACACCATGGCGGCCTTCCCGCCCATGGAATGCCCCACCAACACCACATCGTTCAGCCCCAGCCTTTCCACCAAGGCGTGCACGTCGGCCGCCATCAACGGGTATGAGGTGGCAGCGGTATGAGGCGAGCGGCCATGGTCACGGAGGTCCACCAACAGCACATCGAACGCATGGGCTCCCGGGGTGGCGGGTTCGGCCAACTCCTTGCCGATACTGCCCCAGTTATCAGAAGTGCCGAACAAGCCATGGAGGATCACCACCGGTGTAGCGCCTTCCGGACCCATGCGACGGTAATGGAGATCGACGATCATCGCAGTTCGCGGAGGTATAACCGGACCGTGTTCTCCAGTCCGAATAGTAGTGCATCGCAGATCAACGCATGTCCGATGGACACTTCCAACAGGCCGGGGACCTGCTGTGCGAAGAAGGCCAGGTTGTGCCGGTTCAGATCGTGCCCTGCGTTGAGGCCGAGCCCGAGTTCCGCCGCATGTCGAGCAGCGCGTACGAAGGGGGCCACAGCAGCATACCGGTCCTCGTGGTAATGTGCCGCATATGGTTCCGTGTACAATTCGATGCGGTCCACGCCCGTTGCTGCGGCATGTTCCAATTGGTCCAGCTCGGTGCCCATGAACAAGGATGTGCGGATGGCGTTCTCCTTGAGACGATGGACCACTTCGGACAGGAACAGGCGATGGGTGCGGGCATCCCACCCGGCATTGCTCGTAAGCACGCCAGGAGGATCGGGAACGAGCGTCACTTGGTGCGGCCGCACTTCCAGGACCAGGTCCATGAACTCCGCACCGGGGTAGCCTTCGATATTGAACTCCGTGGTGAGCAAGGGGCTAAGGGCACGCACATCGGACCTACGGATGTGCCGTTCATCGGGTCGCGGATGGACGGTGATCCCCTGTGCGCCCCAGCGCTCCAGCTGCAGTGCCAGCGCCACCACATCCGGATCATTGCCGCCACGCGCATTACGCAGCGTGGCCAGCTTGTTGATATTCACACTGAGACGGGTCACCTTCGGATGCGTTACTTTGGACCCCAAGGGGGTGCGCAAAAGTACGGACCCCGCGTTCTTCAACGGTTCCAGCCATGCATGCCCGAGACCTGATCACTGCCGACATCCCGCCACTGCGTCCGCAGGACGAGGTGGGCCGTGCCTTGGACTGGATGGAGGAGTTCAAGGTGGCGCATCTTCCTGTGGTGGAGGACCAACGCTTGGTAGGCCTGGTGAAGGACATGGACCTGGTGGACCTTAACGATCCGCGGGGCACGGTGAACGATGTGATGGAACGTGTCGCCTTACCCTTCGCGCGTGGCGGCCAGCACATCTACGAAGTGATGAAGCTCTTCAGCGAGCGGGGCCTGACCGTGGTGCCCGTGCTCGATGACATGGGGCTCTACCTGGGCAGCATCACGGAGCACGAAGCCTTGCATCGGTTGGCCGAGATCACCAACATCCACGAGATCGGAAGTATCGTCGTGCTGGAGATGAACCAGGTCGATTACAGCCTTCATGCCATCGCACGTATCGTGGAGGGCAACGGTGGCAAGGTGCTCAGCGTGTACACCCATTCCCTGCCCGATAGTGTGCGCGTGGAGGTCACCCTGAAGATCAATCGCGAGGACATCAGCGACATCCTGCAATCCTTCGAGCGTTACGAATACTTCGTGAAGTCCACCTACCAGGGTTCCCGGTTCCATGACGACCTGCGCGGCCGCTACGACGAGCTCATGCGCTTCATCAATCTGTGACCCCTCCCTTGGCATGGGCCAGGTGCGCCGTTCGATCCTGTCCGCCTTGGTGATGGTCGTTTGCGCGTGGAGCGCATCCGCCAGCCCTACCAACGACACGAGCCATGTGGGCGCCTCCATCCGGGTCATGGGGATCACCATCTCGGGCAACCACGTCACCAAGGACCGTATCATCCTGCGCGAACTGCTCATGCATGAAGGGGACACCCTTGGCACAGGCCCGTTCTATGAGCAGTTGGAAAGGAGCCGTCAGAACCTCGTTAACACGGGGCTCTTCAACACGGTGACCCTGTTGCCCTTGTTCCTGGATGGCCATTCGGTGATCGTGGAGGTGACCGTGAACGAGCGGTGGTACTTGTGGCCCGCCATCGTGTTCGACCTGGCCGACCCCAACTTCAACACGTGGTGGTTGACCAAGGACCTGGACCGGGTGAACTATGGTCTGTACCTCTACAAGTACAACTTCCGCGGCAGGAACGAGACCATCCATGCCTTGGCCCAATTCGGGTACACCAACCAATACGCCTTACGATATCGGGTTCCTTTCGTGGACCGCAGGCAACGGTGGGGGTTCAGCATCGGTGGTGGTTACGAGCAACAGGCCGAGATCACTACGGGCACGGTGGACAACAAGCGGATCCTGGTACGCGACCCGGATGGTAGCAACCGGGACGAGTGGTGGGCCGACCTGGAGGTGACCCTACGCCGCGAGCATGATGTGCGGCATTCGTGGCGCCTCGGCTACCTGCAGGCGGAAGTACGGGACACCATCGTTCAGCGTGCGCTGGACTACTTCGAAGACCGTTCGCCCCGCACCCGGTTCCTCACCCTCGGCTATTCCCTCATCTGGGACCGCCGCGATGTCCGCATATTCCCCAGATCCGGGCATTACGCCGAACTGCGGTTGGACCGCTTGGGACTCGGCGTGTTGGACGAAGCGGAGCCGGATGTGACCACGCTATATGGCACCGTGAAACGTTGGTGGCCCGTGAAAGAACGCTCGACCGTTGCGCTCTCCCTCCGTGGCAAGGTGACCCAAGGCACACCACCGTATTATGTGCAAGAAGGACTCGGCTACAGCGCACAGGTACGTGGCTACGAGTATTACGTGGCCGATGGAGAGCATTATGCATTGGGCAGGGCCAATTACCTGTTCACACTCTACAGACCACGCACCTTCCGCGTGGAGGCCATTCCACTGGAATCCTTCCGCACCCTCCACGTCGCCTTGTACCTGAACGTCTTCGTCGATGCCGGGAGGGTCTGGGACAGTCGGTATGCCGCGCACAACTTCCTGAACGACCAATGGCAGAGCGGCTATGGTGCCGGGCTGGACCTGGTGACGAGCTACGATCAGGTGGTGCGCGGTGAATACACCTTGAACGCCTTGGGCGAGCACGGATTCTACCTACATTTCACACAACCCTTTTGAACCATGCGCGTGGGCGTGAACGGCCGAGAGATGGCCTCGGACAACATCCCCAAGGTGTTGGATGTGCTGCAACGCATGTTGCATCATGGACTGGAGCCGCGCCTGAGCAGTGGCATCGCGGATTGGCTGCAGCGCCATGGCGTCCAGTTGGCCCTTCCCCGTACCACCGAAGGGCACCTGGAACTCGACGATCTGGACCTCTGTATCGGATTGGGCGGTGATGGCACGTTGCTGGACACGGTGGCCATGGTTGGCCGTACCGGGATCCCGGTCCTGGGCATCAACCTGGGACGCCTCGGGTTCCTTTCCAGCGTTCGACTGGAGGAGGTGGACGCCGCCTTGGCAGCCTTGAGCGCGGGCCATTACGCCTTACAGGACCGTACGCTCCTGGAAGTACTGGACCAGACCGACGCGCTTGGCACGCACAACTTCGCCCTCAACGAGGTCAGCATCAGCAAGCGCGACAGTGCGAGCATGATCGCGGTACACGTTCACCTCGGTACCGCGTATTTGAACACGTACTGGGCGGATGGCCTCATCGTGGCCACACCCACCGGATCCACAGCCTATTCACTAAGCTGTGGAGGACCGATCGTCTACCCCACCAGCGATGCGCTGGTCATCAATCCCATCTCACCCCATAACCTGAACGTGCGCCCGTTCGTGGTGCCTGATCACTTCACCATCCGCCTTCAGTTGGAGGCCCGATCGGACAGGTGCCTGTTGAACCTGGATTCACGCAGCGTGACCATTGAAGGTGACAGCACTGTCACCATCCGCCGAGCCCCGTTCCCGGTGAAGATGGTGCAGTTGGAGGACCAGGACTTCCTGGATACCCTTCGGAACAAGTTGAACTGGGGATTGGACCAACGCAGCACCGGCGACCGGTAGACCGCTCACCGACTGACCTCCATCACCCGCCACACCATCACAAGGTGATAACTTCGCGTTCCCATTGGGATAACTGCACCACCCACGGCCGATCACCGATGATCGAACAGGAACCCGCGATCGAACACACCCGCACCATGGCCATGATGGTCCTGGCCATGGTGTTCGCCCTTTGCGGAGGACCTACCGTGTTCGCCCAGCCTGCGCCATTCCAGCACGAATTGGTGGTGGAGGGGTTCGGTCTTCCTTCCTCAGGAGCGTTCCTGCCCGATGGGCGAATGCTCATCATCACCTTACAGGGGACCGTGTTCATCACCACCCCGGTCGACCAACGTCCGGTCCAATACACCGAATACCTGCAGGTCCCCAATGTCAACAACACCGGGGAGCACGGCCTGATGGAGGTCATCCTGGACCCGGGCTTCGCCACCAACAACTTCATCTACCTCTATTACAGCACGCTCAACAACAGGAACCGCGTGTCGCGTTTCACACACGCAGGGAACAGCGCATCCCCAGCGAGCGAGACCGTCATCTTCGAGACCATCACCCCGTTCAGTAGTTGTTGCCATATCGGCGGTGGTATGGCCTTCGTGGACAACGAGCACATCCTGTTGTCCGTGGGCGATGACTTCACCCCGGCGCTTGCCCAGGACCCGGCATCCCCTTATGGCAAGATCCATCGCTTCACCCGCACTGGTGTGATCCCCACCGACAATCCCTACTACGATGCCACCCCGGGGAACTTCAATGCGAGCGGTGTGCTCAAGTCCGTCTACGCCTCGGGCCTCCGGAATCCGTTCCGTGCCTCGTTCAATGCTTCCACGGGTGCCTACCTGGTGGGTGAGGTGGGTGGCAACGACCACGGCGTGGCTTGGGAGGACCTTCACATCGCTGCACCCGCCGCGAACTTCGGTTGGCCATTCTGCGGGGATGGTGGCCGTACGCCGCAGGGCGCTTGCTTGGACCCGCTCTACAGCGACCCGGTGTTCGCCTACCCCCACGCCGGCACCGGAGCCTCCATCACGGCGGGGTTCACCTACACGGGCACCATGTTCCCGCCCGAATGGCAGGGGCGGTACATCTACGGTGATTATGCACGCTCCTCCATGCGCTACCTCACCTTGGGCCCTGGCGGCCAGGTGACCAGCGACAACGCCTTTCTGAACGCATCGGCCGGGGGTACCTTCCCACGCTCCATTGTGAAGTTGCTCCAAGGGCCCGATGGTGCCATCTATTACATCGATCTGGTCTCGGAATTCGTGACCTATACGGGAGGGGTGCACCGCATCTTCTATTCCCCGAACCGCTCCCCCACTTGTGGCACGGTGAGCGCCAGCCCCAATGACGGCCCGGGCCCGACGCTCACCACCACCCTCGCTGCCACGGCCACCGATACGGAAGGGGATCCGCTCACCTACACCTGGACACGCGGCGATGGGACACCCACGGTGAACGGTGCAACGGTGGGCCATACCTATTCAGCACCGGGCACCTATTTCGCACAGGTCGTTGTTTCCGATGGTAACTCGAGCATCTACTGCGGCGCCGCGCAGGTGAAGGTGGGCACGCCCCCATTCGCACAGATCACCTCCCCCGGCGATGGTTCCACGTTCCGGAGCGGTGACGTGATCACCTTCGAGGGTATCGGGTTCGACGATGACCCGTTGACCGAGGCCAACTACAGTTGGACCGCTGTGTTCAACCACGACGATCACATCCACCCGGAGTCCGGTGCCACGGGAACCAGTTCCTTCGACCTCATCGTTCCGACCACCGGACATGGATATTCCGGGCTCACCTACTACACCGTTACCCTCACGGTCACGGATGTGGATGGCTTGCAGTTCAGCCATAGCGTACAGATCTTCCCGGAGAAGGTGAACGTGACGATCACCAGCACACCACCGGGGCTTGAGGTGATGGTGGAGGGCTTGCCGGTGCTTACGCCGTACACCATCGACCAAGCGATCGGATACGGCATGCAAGTGGCCGTGATGGACGGTGACCAATGCCTCGGCAGCAATGGCTATTCCTTCGCAGGCTGGAGCAATGGGCAACCCCAGATCCAGAACTATGTGGTGCCCACGACGAACAGCACCATCAATGCCAGCTTCAATTCCACAGGGGCGTGTGGCACGTGTGGACAGTTCCTCTCCCTTGATGGCGTTGATGATCTGGTAACATTCACCCCGTTCGCTCTTTCGGGCGACTTCACGATCGAGTTCTGGCAACGCCCGCTGCCCGGCTTCACCTCTGGCGATGCCGTGCTCGGAGATGCCACCACCAATTCCCTCGACCTCGCCGGCGGCAAGCTGCGCCTGTTCAGCAATGGCACTCCTCGACTGATCTCTTCGGTGAACATGGTGGCCAACCAGTGGAACCATTATGCCGTGGTGCGCAGTGGCGGCAGTCTAACGGTATATGTGAATGGGGTGATCGACGCAGGCGCCATCACCGCACCATTGCCCGAGGCCTTCACGGTGGCGTTCCTCGGGCGAGGGCCCTTCACCGGGCGGTATGCCGGCGGACTGGATGAACTGCGGATCTGGACCGTGGCCCGGACCCCGACGCAGCTTCAGGCGTTCCAGCAGGTGGAAGTCGCACCGGGTTCCGCAGGATTGAACGCCTACTGGCGTTTCGACCAGGAAGCCGGTGATCAAGTTGTGCAGGACCTGTCCCCGAACCTGCGGCAGGGCCTCTGCGGCGGATCACTCCTACCCGAACCCACCGACCCGGCCTTCAGTGCCACGAACGGTCCGATGCAGTTCTCCTGTGCCCGTGAGGTGGAGGTGACCGCCCGCGTGCTGCTCAAAGGTCCATACCGTTCCACCGACCAGCTCATGTTGGACGGATTGCGGACCAGTGGTGTCCTGCCTACCACTGAACCCTACACCGCACTCGGTGTTCCCCTGACCTCGGGTACCGGCGCCACGCTCTCGGCCGGGGTCCAGACCATCGCAGGACCCAACGCCATCGTGGATTGGGTGGTGGTCGAACTGCGCAATGCCGCAAGCCCCGCCCAGGTGGCACAACGGATACCGGCCGTGTTGCAGCGTGATGGCGACATCGTGGCGGCCACGGGATCCGGGCCGTTGCGCTTCACGGTGAACGCGCCCACCTACCACATCGCGGTGAAACACCGGAACCATTTGGGTGCAATGAGCGCAGCACCTTTGTCCTTCACGGCTTCGACCGTGACGTTCGATCTGACGGACCCTGGTGTACCCACCTATGGCACGAACGCCCGTGAAACGGTACTCGGGAAGGCTGCGCTCTGGGCCGGGGATTGCAACCGGGACGGGGTGATCCGTTATGCCGGCTTGAACAACGACCGGGACATCATCCTGTCCGCCATCGGCGGCACGGTACCCACCAATGTCACCTTCGGTTACCTGGGTGCCGATGTGGACCTGAACGGGATCATCCGGTATTCCGGGGCGAGCAACGACCGGGATCCGGTGCTTCTCAGCATCGGTGGGGTGGTACCTACTGCGGTGCGCGTCCAGCAATTGCCGTGATGACAGACGGGGCCGGACCTTTCGTGCAGCACCGTGTTTCACCTTCCTTAACAGGCCGGGTGCCCCAACTCGCGGCGGACCGGTAACTTCGACCCGTGAACATGGGCCGTATACCACACGGCGCTCCACCACGTTAGGCAAGCCATGGTACGTGCGTTCGTTGCGCTCCTTCTCCTGTCCATCGCACCGGTCCTCCACGGCCAGGTCAATGAGATCGGGGGTACCATCGGAGCATCCTATTACATCGGTGACCTGAACCCGCTGCGGCACTATCCCCGCGATACCAAGCTGGCGGGCGGGCTCGTGTTCCGCCACAACTTCAACGACCGGTACGCACTGCGGATACAGGGTCTGTATGGTTCGTTACAGGCATACGACAGCGATTCGGAGGACACCCTTCAGCAGCTGCGCAACCTGCACTTCACCACCAAGCTGGTGGAGGCCTCCTTGTTGCTGGAGATCAACTTCTTCAAGTACCGCAAGCGGGGCAAGGACGGCAAGAAGTGGACCCCCTTCGTATTCGGTGGCCTGTGCTATTTCCGCACCAATCCCAAGGCGCAATTGGACGACACCTGGTACGAATTACAGCCGCTGGGGACCGAGGGCCAAGGAACCACGGCGAGGGGCAACAGCGAAGGGTACAAGCTGGACCAGATCGGCATTCCCATCGGGGCGGGCATCAAGGTGAACCTTGGCAGGATCGACCTGCAGGCCGAGTGGGGGATCCGGCGCACTTACACGGACCATATCGACGATGTGAGCGGCACTTACGTGGACCCCGACCTGCTCGCCTTCGAGAACGGGCCGCTGGCAGCAAACTT
>Ga0209174_10000057_pt1 | contig 80246 bp, 70 predicted proteins | sample JI91814BDNA_FD_187505 | JGI IMG/M metagenome (GOLD analysis project Ga0209174, IMG submission 187505) | Wastewater effluent complex algal communities from Wisconsin, to seasonally profile nutrient transformation and Carbon sequestration -... | ecosystem: Engineered > WWTP > Effluent > Algae...
TGCTGCTATCACCCCGGCCTCAGACTTTTTAATCATTTCAAATGTCTGTGATTCAGTAAACTTAGATTTTTTCATAGTAGAACTCCTCTAGCACTAGTTTGCCATAAAAATTCTACTTTTAAATGGACTTATTTTAAGGGAGGATTACCAAAGTACTTGAGCTTTGCCGGATAATATGAATAGAATGAGGAAATGGAATTAATAAGATTATGAGGGATACATATGGATCTTGATCTCAAAAATTTTTTAGAAGAACGAAATATTCTCAAAGATGCGCTATTAAAAATTATATCCAAGACTGAAGCAATTACTCAAGAAAACTTAGAGGATTTTTGTGTCACACTGACCGATTATCTAGCTGGTAGTGTAGTCAAACTGGGTCTAACCGATGATTTTAGTTTCCCAAACAACTTTAGTAATAGTTATTCTAAAGGAACTGTCAATGATAGCAAACTCAAAAAAGATCTCTCCGAGCTAATTATTTGGCTATCTAAACGTTGGGATAAAGAAGATTTGACCATTACGCAGTTGCAAGCTTCGCCCGCATAGTAGCACATTATTTTTCTAGATACTGTAATTTATTTGGCACGTCTTTCCATTGTTCGGCATCTGGTAGGCCACCTTTACATACAGTAATGACTGGCCATTGTTTTGATAACTCAGCATTTAGTTGTATAAATTCTTTTTGCTCTGCTGGCACTTCATCTTCTGTTTTAATAGCATTGACTGGACATTCAGGTTCACATAAAGCGCAGTCTATGCATTCATCTGGATCGATAACCAAAAAATTTGGACCCTCATGAAAGCAATCTACCGGACAAACTTCAACACAGTCAGTATATTTACATCTTATACAGCTATCTGTAACTACAAAGGCCATAAGCACACCTTAAAAAATATTATTGACAACTGCGCCTAATATATAGATAGGCTCAACTAAGATCAACTCGTCTTATAGTAGACGCAAGATTTTTTCTTCCATCCACCGCAATGCCACTATCCCAAGTTCAGTTAAAGGGCAGAATTTCAAATTGATATAAGGTTTGGTAAGCCAAGCTCCATGAGTCCCAACTATCGCTGTGGCCAAAATGCCAGTGCATAACCGATCGTCAACCAACAATAATTGTTCCGGTAGCAAACCAGCATCTGCCAGTATCTGTTGCAAACCATCCGGATATGGTTTTTTGCGTTTAGCCACAATAAATTTTATTTCTGGAAAATACTGTTGAAAAAACTGTTGCCGCTCTAATGTTGGCTTATTACTCAAAATATATATAGTATGCGGTGCAAATTCTTGCACCAGCTGTTTTAACCAAGTTAATACCTCTGCTCTTGGCTTTGGCTCTCCATGCGCAGCTAATACTCCATCATAGTCTAGAGCCAAAGCACTTATGCCCATACTTCGTAAATAATCTGTGTTGAGCTGGATTATTCGCTCTATTTGTAGTTGTGGATCGTAAATATATTTTTGCAATTGCTTACGCCACTGCCAAGTCTTAGATAATGTGTATATAAATCTGCAATTCATCATGTTATCCATTTTTAAGTTGCGGTACGTAGTATATTTTCCACAAATTTTGTGGTAGTCTTCTACTTATATTTAAACTAAAATTTAAGTATATATCTTGTGAAGGTAGTCTATGCCAACATATTTTAAAAACGTAAGAGAATCTACTGCAACCATTGGTATATGGCAACAGTTTATATTGGCTACAATTAACAAGCTAAATTTAGTGACGCGCGAAGAGTTTGCCATTCAAGCTCAGGTTTTACAAAAACTACATGCAAGAGTTGTGGCTCTAGAGCGGCAACTTATGGAGTTAGAAGCCAAAAACAACCGTTAGCAACTTGGAACAATTATGGAAATATTCAAATATATTTTAATTCTGTTAAGTTGCTCCGTGATCTTCGTTGTCATATGCCGCCGCCTCCATTTACCAGCTATTATTGGTTATCTCTCTGTTGGTATGTTAGTCGGACCTGGCGGGGTAGGCTGGCTACCAAGCATAGAAGATCTAAATCACCTAGCAGAATTCGGCATTGTATTCTTAATGTTTACTTTGGGGCTAGAATTTTCTATCCCACGTTTAATGGCTACCAAAAGAATATTGTTGGGCGTAGGCGGACTACAGGTATTTGTTTGCACTGCTGTTGCTTCTGGCACTGCTTGGTTACTAGGTTTAAATGCTATACAGAGTTTGATCGTCGGCGGTGCTTTAGCCTTATCTTCCACCGCTGTAGTCGTTAAACAGCTAACTGAACAGAAAAAACAACATACGCCGTTTGGCAGTATGGCGATAAATATTTTGATCTTCCAAGACTTAGCTGCTGTGGGATTTTTAATTTTGATCCCCGCCTTTTCTGGTAGCGATTCTAATCCTATCCACATTACATTTTTACTTACTATTATTAAAGGCATTTTTGCTTTCGTCAGTATGACTTTGCTCAGTGTGTGGGTGTTAAGACCATTGTTTCATGAAGTAGCCAGAGCTCGATCTGCGGAGCTATTTATGTTGGCAGCCATTTTAGTTGCCTTAAGTGCTTCTGGGGTTACTTATTATTTAGGTTTATCGATGGCATTGGGGGCTTTTCTGGCTGGATTAATGCTAGGCGAGACAGAGTTTCGCCATCAAATAGAATTAGACATTCGACCGTTTAGAGACGTGCTGCTGGGGTTGTTCTTTGTGGTAATAGGTGCAAACTTAGATTTATCTAATTTTCCACAAATAGCCGGCAAAGTTTTCTTATTATTATTGGCCATTATCTTTGGCAAAATGATTTTAATTGCTGGTATAACCAAAACTTTTAGTTCGCTTTCAACTACATCAGCATTGCGCACTGGTTTAATTTTGGCTAATGGCGGAGAATTTACTTTCGTATTATTGACAGAGGCCATTGATAACGATCTACTCAGTAATAGCACTAGACCAGTATTATTTTCTACCGTAGTTTTGAGCATAATGTGCGCTCCGTTGCTAATCCGTTATAACGAACAAATAGTAGATTTCTTTAGCAAAAAACGCAAAGATGATTTAGATATTAAAGAATTTAGTGGAACACAATTAACCGATATCGTCGCAGAATTAGATCGCCACGTTATTATGTGCGGTTATGGCCGTGTCGGACAAATATTAGCACGCTTTCTTGATCAGGAGGAGATACCTTGGATCGCATTAGATATGGATCCGGTACGTCTTTCCAAATCATCTATTGCTGGCGAACATGCTTTCTATGGGGATGCGACCAATCCTAGCACTTTGCTTGCTGCCGGCTTATCGCGCGCACGTATGGTAGTTATTACTTTTTCTGATGAAACCTCCTCACTGCAAGTGGTAAAACATGTGCGCGAGATGCGCTTAGATGTACCTTTATTTGTACGTACACAAGATGATGCTAATCTTAAAACCTTCCAAGATGCTGGCGCGACAGAGGTAGTCCCGGAAACACTAGAAAGCAGTTTAATGTTAGCTTCACACCTACTATTAACCCTTGGCGTACCAACTAAAAAGATTATTGACAAAATTAGAACTATTCATGCCGATCGTTATGAAATCTTACGCGGTATGTATCGTGGTGAAGATGATTTGATTATGATCGATGATGAAACAGAATCTAGACGCAGCTTACATTCGATTTTTGTCCCGGAAGGTGCATTATCTATAGATCAACCTCTATGCAAAATCGTGCCGGATGATGAAGAATTTTATATTAAATCGTTAACCAGAGAAACCGAAAGAATTTCTGATCCTGAATTAGATATGCAAATACAATTAGGCGATGTTATAGTGATATTTGCAACGCCAGAGGAAACTGCCGCCATAGAAGAAAAAATTCTCAATGGTGATTTTAGTACCGAAACCATAGAACCAGAAAATTAAATTTCTCTGCATACATATCCAAAGCCTAAAATTGAAATAGGAAGGATGTATAACAAATTTGGTTATTTAATAATAGACTTATCTTTTTTAAAATCTACACTTGAATCTTCAATCAATATAGATTTTATCATGTCTAAATTAGCGATTGTCTACAGCCGAGCTAGCTGTGGCTTAGAATCTCCATTAATAAGCGTAGAAACACATCTTTCACACGGTTTGCCACAATTAGCTATTGTTGGCTTAGCGGAAGCTTCGGTTAAAGAAAGCAAAGATCGCGTGCGTAGCGCGATTATAAATAGTGGTTTTGAATTTCCAATACGACGCATCACCATAAATTTAGCCCCCGCTGATTTACCCAAAAATAGCGGCAGATTTGATTTAGCCATTGCCTTAGGCATCCTCGCCGCCTCTGATCAAATCAATAGCACTGAGTTATATACCTACGAATTCGCTGGTGAATTAGCTTTATCTGGACAACTACGTGCATTCAAAGGTGCGCTACCGTTTGCCATAGCCACCAATAAATCGCAACGCAGTTTAATTTTGCCATTTGACAATGCGGATGAGGCTATGCTCTTACGCGATAATATTGTTTATGCAGCACGTGATCTAAAACAAGTTTGTCAGCACTTAAACAAGCAAAAATTAATGCAACAACATAAGTTCGTCCTGCCATTAGTACATGATCATGCATCGCAAAATTTGGATATGCAAGATATTCATGGGCAACCACATGCCAAACGTGCTTTAGAAATAGCCGCGGCTGGTGGGCACAGCATGTTATTAATTGGTCCGCCAGGCGCCGGTAAAACCATGTTAGCCAGCAGATTACCATCTATTCTGCCCCAGCTTAGTTTAGATGAAGCATTAGAAGTTACGGCCATATATTCTCTTGGCCAAACAAGCATAAATAAAGAATGGCTACAACGCCCATTTAGAAATCCACATCATACCAGTTCAGCCATCGCTATGGTTGGTGGTGGCACCATTCCTAAACCAGGAGAAGTTTCGTTTGCACATAACGGAGTATTATTTTTAGATGAATTACCAGAATTTGCGCGCAATGTTTTAGAAGTAATGCGCGAACCACTAGAAAGCGGTAATATTGTTATTGCGCGCGCCAAAGGTAAAATAGTTTTCCCGTGTAAATTCCAATTGATCGCCGCGATGAACCCATGTCCTTGTGGTCAATTAAATAATTTAGCGCACTGTTGTCAGTGTAGCCAAGAACAAATTCTTCGTTATCAAAAAAAAGTATCCTCGCCATTATTAGATCGTATTGATTTACACGTTGATCTACCGTCTTTACCAACCGAACTATTATTACAAACCTCAGAAAGCACACAAGAATCCTCCACGCTAATTCGCACCCGAGTCATAATGGCCAGACAATTGCAACTGCAAAGGAATAAAACTCTTAACCATATGTTGAGCAATGCAGCCGTAAAGCAACTATGTGTTTTAAATAAAGATACTAAAAGACTCCTACAGCAAGCCGCGGAAAAATTATGTTTGTCTGCGCGTGGCTTCTATCGTATTTTGAAAATAGCTCGCACTATTGCCGATCTAGAAAATTCTGTAGTGATTGAAAAAACGCATTTAACAGAATCCTTGGGATTTAGAGCAAAATCACGGTTTTTTAATTAACTATAAAAAACTAATTTATCTTTCCAAACATTATAAGTGCTTTGTATGTTTATAACCTGCATATACCCAATATCGTTGACAATACATATTGTAATTGCGTAAAATTTTACTAATAAGTAATTAATATCAAAATTAGGCTCAAACCATGAAACTAAATTTTCGTGTTGCAACATTAGATGATAGTCTTAAAATCAACGAATTAGTAAATTCAGCTTATCGCGGCGATTCAAGCAAAATGGGGTGGACGACTGAAGCAGACCTTTTAGGTGGACAAAGATCAGATCTAGCAGAGATCGAAGAAATAATCTTAGATAAAAACCAAGCCATTATTTTATGCATACAAGAACAACAAATCATCGGTACAGTAGTAGTACAACAAAAATCGGCTTGTGCTTATATTGGCATGCTCACGGTCAAACCAGATTTGCAAAAATCTGGGGTTGGTAAACTGCTGCTAGCTGCAGCAGAAGATCATATTACTAATGTATGGCATCAAGATGAAATAGAAATGACGGTGATTAAACAAAGAACCGAATTAATTAACTGGTACGGACGACGTGGTTATTTTCCATCAGGAGAGAGCAGACCATTCCCATATGGTGATTTAAGCTTTGGCATACCAAAAGTTAATGATCTTGAATTTATAGTTCTAAAAAAAACAAAGAGCAACGAAGCTAAAATGCTATGTAAGCCTTAATTTTTTTGTCGTGTACGTTGTGAATTTTACATAAACTATATTGTGGTGATTTATCTGTAATGCTGTTATAATCAGTGCCGAGTATAAGATTATGCAAAATTCACAATCAGAAGTAATTTTTTCCAAAATTCCAGCTAAATATGGTGCCATCGGGGTTATAACTTTAAACCGCCCACAGGCCTTAAACGCACTATCAAAAAACATGATAGAGGCTATCAACACACATCTACAAGCTTGGGCTGTCGATCCAACTATATTGCTTGTTGTAATTAAAGCTACTGGCGAACGTGCTTTTTGTGCTGGCGGTGATCTAAAATTTTTATATCATAATCGCGGCACAGCTGTTGCCGATGCAGTGCCATTTTTTCGCACAGAATATAATTTAAATCTAATAATCCATCAATACCCAAAACCATATGTAGCATTGTTAGATGGTATTACCATGGGCGGTGGGGTTGGCTTATCTATACATGGCCAGCGGCGTATTGCTAGCGAATATTTACAACTAGCTATGCCGGAAACCGCGCTTGGTTTATATCCAGATATTGGCGCAGCTTATTTTTTGTCGCGTTGCCCACAACAATTGGGTATGTATTTAGCCTTGACCGGCAATACCATCGGTATAGCTGATGCCTTATTATGTAAACTAGTGGATGCATTTGTACCACGTGCGAGTTTACCAGCAATTATTCCAGACTTGTCCTCCCAAGATTTACGTGTACGACCATTAGAAATTACTGATGCGATCATAAGTAAATACCAAACAACGCCAACAGCTGCACCGCTAATGGAGCACTTAGATGTTATCCAAACTTGCTTTGCGAAAGACTCAGTAGAAGCAATAATAAAAAGTTTACAACAGCATGATTCTGCATGGGCAAAACAGCAAGCAGCCATTTTGGCCACTCGCTCACCGACCAGCTTAAAGGTTACTTTTAAAAATTTAATATTAGGAACAAACCGCACTATACAAGAATGTCTAGAACAAGATTTAAATTTAACTGCACATTTAGCACAGCAGCATGACATATTCGAGGGAATACGTGCCAAATTAATTGATAAAACTAATGATCCACTGTGGCACCCTGCAACTTTAGCTGCAGTTAGCGATGCATTCATTGACAAGATTTTTCAAATCCAATGGCCTCTTTAAATGCCGAACAGTTGGCGGCAGTCCAACATTTATCTTCGCCTTTATTGGTATTAGCAGGTGCTGGTAGCGGTAAGACACGGGTTATCACCTACAAAATAGCGCATTTGATCGATACTTGTAACTATAAACCAAACAAAATTTTTGCAGTAACTTTTACCAATAAAGCCGCGCACGAAATGAGTGAACGCATATCTAATATCTTAGGCAATAAAGCAAAAGGATTAACCGTTTCTACATTTCATACTTTTGGCTTAAACTTTATTCGCCAAGAACATCAAGCTTTAAATTTCAAAGCGAATATTTCAATTTACGATGCCGAAGACAGCTTAAATTTGTTGCGTGATATTTCGGGCAAAGACAGCGTAGAGGTTGTTGAACAATTATCCAAACAACAGCAACAAATTTCACATTGGAAAAGCGCCTCCCTATTGCCAGCAGAGGCCATTGCTATGGCCAAAAATCCAGTTGAATTTGCCACTGCCAATCTTTATGCTAGCTATCAACAAACTCTACATAGTTATAATGCCGTAGATTTTGATGATCTTATCTTGTTGCCATTACAATTATTACAGAATAACACTATAATAAGAGAAAAGTGGCAAAGTAAAATTCAATATTTGTTAGTTGATGAATACCAAGATACTAACGGCAGCCAATACGAACTGGTAAAATTATTAATAGGCCCGCGCAATTGCTTAACTGTAGTCGGCGATGATCATCAAGCTATCTATGCTTGGCGTGGTGCCGATCAGGCCAATTTGCAAAATCTACAACAAGACTTTATCAATCTAAAAATTATTACGCTAGAACAAAACTATCGTTCTACCGGCACTATATTGCAAGCAGCCAATCATTTAATCCGCCACAATCCGGAAATTTTTAGAAAAAATTTATGGAGCACGTTGGGCACTGGTGATCCAGTTCGCATTATTGTTACCCCCAATGAACAAGAAGAAGCCAATCGCATTGCTACAGAAATTCATCAACATAAATTTTTAAATCAAACCAAGTTTAGCGATTACGCAGTGATGTATCGCAGCAATCACCAAGCACGGATTGTAGAACAAGCTTTACGTGAATATCAAATTCCATATCAACTCAGTGGTGGTACCTCATTTTTTGCCCGCAGTGAAATCAAAGATGTTATGGCATATTTAAAAATTCTGATTAACCCAGACGATGATGGAGCTTTTTTACGTATTGCTAATGTGCCACGTCGCGAAATAGGACCAAGCACTTTAGAAAAATTAAGCAATTATGCGCAAATGCGCGAACTAAATTTGTTTAACGCTAGTTTTGAAATTGGCCTTGAGCAAACCATCACTGGCAAGCCATTACATAAGTTACGTGAATTTTGTATTTGGTTACGCTCCACATCTGTTGCAATCGAAAAAGAAAATTCTATTGCCATAATCAAGGGCATGTTAGAGCAAATAGACTATGCAACTTGGTTGCTAGATAACTGTAATAATCCTGCTGTAGCAGATAAACGTATGGAAAACGTCCATGATTTATTAGCTTGGTTAGAAAAAATTATGCGTGATGATTTGTCTCTATCTGCAGCGATAAATAAAATGCTATTAATTGATATCCTAACTCGCCAAGAAGAAAAAAATGATCTTGATCGTGTAAATTTACTCACCCTGCATGCTGCTAAAGGTTTAGAGTTTCCTTATGTATTTATTTTAGGCCTAGAAGAAGAATTACTGCCACATCGCAATAGCATTGATAGCGATAGTATTGAAGAAGAACGTCGCTTAGCGTACGTTGGCCTTACCCGCGCTCAACGTAATCTAACTTTAACCTTAAGCAAACAACGACGGCGTTACAAAGAACTGATTGATTGCACTCCTAGCCGTTTTTTGGCCGAGTTACCTAACGAGTTAGTAACATGGGAAGGCATTGGTCATAGCAATAAAGATCCAGTACAACGGCAACAACATGGTAAAGCACAATTGTCGGCGTTAAAATCGATGTTAAAAATATCAGAAGAGTAGAGTGCTCATAATTAACATAACGATGTTGGCAACCAATGAATATTTTATGGGCACTTAGCAATTTACATAAGCAGAAGTAGTATAACTATTGCGCCGCATGCAGCATATACTCCACGGTTGCTTTGATTTCATCTGGAGTACACTGCAAACAATTACCTTTTGGTGGCATAGCCCGAATACCACTAATAGCCGTCTTGACTATAGTATCTAACCCTTGGGAAATTCTTGGAGCCCAATCTTGTTTATTGCCAAATTTAGGTGCGCCAGCTAGTCCAGTTTGATGACACATCTTACAATTATTCTCATAAATATCTTTTGGTGAACCAACACCAGCTAACGTTGCTGACTGATCAGCACCTGGTTGCTGACCACTTACTGTTACTTGTCCCATGGGTTTTAGCCGTTCAGCAATTGCATCTGGTGCCAAAGAACCTGACAATTTGGCAATCGCCAAAGAAGTTAAGAAAATACAGCAGGTACCAATAACATATTTTTTAGTTATTAATTTAACTATTTTATCCCAGCTACCCTGCACCAGCCATCCCCCTCTTGTTGTCATAAGGTATATAGATTAACATAACTCATTTTTGGCTATTTCTAAACTCCATGCCCAACAATAATAACATAACTACAGACATTTCACTGGCCGCGGAATTATTAAAAACCGGTAAGCTAGTCGCTTTCCCTACCGAAACTGTCTATGGTTTAGGCGCTGATGCGAATAACCCAGAAGCAATTGCTAATGTATTTGCGACAAAAGGTCGCCCAACTAATCATCCATTAATTGTGCATATAGCAAAAACTGCAGATTTAGATCGGTGGGCACAAAATATTCCTACTAGTGCATGGCAACTAGCTACGCATTTTTGGCCAGGACCTTTAACTTTAATTTTAGAAAAACAAGACCATGTGTCACCATTAATAACTGGCGGGCAACAGACTATAGCTTTGCGCATACCCGCTCATCCGCAAACCTTGCAATTACTACAAAAAATTGGCTCCGGATTAGTAGGTCCTTCGGCTAATAAATACGGTCGCGTTAGTCCAACCACCGCACTACACGTTGCAGCAGATCTGGGCAATGAAATAGCTGCCATTTTAGATGGTGGTGCATGTGATGTTGGCATCGAATCCACTATTGTAGACTTAACCGATGATATGCCAATCATTCGTCGCAGCGGCGCAATAACTGCCGACGACATCGGCCAAGTATTAGGTTTAAAAGTACAAACTAGTGTTAACTCTCAAGCCAATATACGCACCCCAGGTGATCAGTTATCACATTATGCACCAATAACACCAATTAAATTAATAAAAAATACCGAACTGATATCAACAGTAAAAACCTATCTACAATTGAAAAAAAAGTTTTCGGTATTAAGTTTGCAAAACAAACCAGACTTTTTACCAACACAGATTTATTGGCAACAAGTCAATAACGATGCAACAATATACATGCATGATTTATATGCTAACTTGCGGGTACACGATGAGTTGAACAATGCTGCAATTATCATCGAAATCCCGCCCAATAATAACGATTGGCTGGCCATTCAAGATCGATTAGCCAGGGCTGCATTTTAATTTTGGAAGTTGTTGTTCTAATTGAATAATGTCTCGATTTATAAAGTAATGATAAAATTTACCTTTATGTCGAGACTCAGGATGGGCTATGTCTTGTCTTGCACCAACCTTAATTAAGGCATCGATTAACTGCTTTTTTTGATCAAAATTTAACGATTCGCTAGCGGCTACAATTACTAAATGTAAACCTAACTCTGCGCGAGTTCCTTCATTGGTAACTATTATAGTTTTTATTATATCTAAGGCTAAGTCATAATTTTCACTCTCAAATACTAACATTAATATAGATTTATCACTTTGCGAAATATATGGTGACAGAAACGGAAATAGTGAAGCACGACGAAATGGCGACTCTATCGGTCTAACCGGTTTTATCTTACTCATTGGGTTAATGCCATTCTTAACCAAAGTTAAGATAGTGTCCGATGATATTTTAGTAAAATTTTTCTCCAAAAAATCTAATATTGTCGGTTTATACTTTAATAATATATTTTTATGTCGCATAAATGTTAAAATAATATCTAGAAATTCACTTCGCTTATTTAACGCTATGATTACAAATTTTTGCAAACACAAAGCATTGTGATCTCTAATTGCTTGCGTTAATAGCACAGATAGTATTTTTTTCTCAATATCCGATATTAAGTCCCAACTAAAGGCTATATCTAGCGGCACACCTTCCGGATATATAGCCAATGAATCCATGCCGGCATGTAAAAAAAATTTCACATTTATTAAATTTTTCGTTGCTACCGCAAATCCTAACCCCGGCATGCCAACAGATAATAACATCTCTATCCCCTTTATCCCTTTACATGCATAAAAAGGCAGAAAACTTAACAGTCCTGCTTTATCTTTTTCGTCGTTAACAATAGTATCAGCAACGACTTCTAATTCTCTGCTAGTGTAAAATCTTTTAATATCAGCAATACAAATATCTGGCGCCACATCGATCCAATCTGTATCTATTATAATATTCTTGGTCAGATGTTCTAATTGAAAATTTTTAATAATTTTCCGCCAATACTGAATAAATTCTTCATTGCTTTCAACATTTTTTCTGTAACCAGCAAGAACATGACATAGCCACTTCCATGCAAATTGATAAATATCATATATGGCATGACCATCAAAATATAAAGATACCATTTTATTGTGCAACCATAACATTTCTTCTAAAACACTTTTATTTTTATGGTCAAGCTTAAAAGATTTTATACTATGCTTTACGCCATCGAGTATCAACTGATTAGCAATTTGTCTTTCAGCAAGAAAAATTTTTTCCTGTACCTGTATTTTTTTATATAACTTAGATACATTTGCAAGATTATAATTCTGATTTTCTTTAATTTCTTTTATTTCACGTATAATATTTTGGTGCGCATCCAAAAGTTTCTCATCTAGTGTTGGATAAACTATAGTTAACATCTTAATCAGATTGGCAATCAACTGTATACTTATTATATCTTCAACTGATATGGGCATACCACCAGTAGCAACATAAGATCCAAAAGTGTTATTAATCCATGTTTTTAGAGCTTGATTGTTTTCCAGCAGCGAGTTTAAATTCTCTAATTCATCTTCATATCTACACGTTATTGCGTTATTGTAGGAAATAGTTCTGTTTTTTCTTATATAAGTTATTGCTTCTAGTAATGACCATCGTTCTGACGGTTCGTTATCCAACAATCCCTGTTTAACTTCTAAAAACTTTGCGACAACATCTTTGTCATCACAACTAACAGCATGACCACGACAATTATCAAATATTTCTGATATAAACCTACCTACAGCATATGCATCCGTATCATGGCTTACATTAATATTACCATCTGCGTCTCGTCGCATTTCTGGAGCACAATACTCTTTTGTAATTCTATATTTCTTTATTTTTAATTGTGCATCGTAATCACAAAACGCTACTGACTCTAGATCAATGATTTTGCCAACAGTAAAACTGGAATTAAACACTACATTGCCTGGTTTCAAATCACAATGCACCAAACCTTTAAAGGTTAGATCTAATAGCACTGCCAATAAAAGACTCAAACTTACTTGCTCTGCCTGCATTACAGATAATGGCGTTGATAACAACACATTGCCATTAATAGCTTCAGCAAATGGAACCACTGTATATAATTTACATGGTCTCTGTATCGTCGCTGCGTCAATGTAATAATTAACTTCATTGGCGCTATATAGTCTTGTATTTTCATTTACAATACCAATTTTAATTAACATTGGCTGGATAGATAATTGTCCTCCTCGATTAATTAAGGTAAAAACCATTTTAATACGACGAGGCTCATTCATTTTTTTGTTATTTTGATTATATTCAGCAATCTCTCTCGGCATAAGCTGCAACGGCACACGCAAGTATGGCTTACCATCTGCAATAAAAATAGAATACGGGACCTCAAATCTTTTGCGACTAAATTTAGGTATAGTTGGATATTTTCGGCTCAAAGTAACGCCCAATAGCAATTGCTCTAACCATTCTTCTTCCGTAAGCTGATCGCGCAACGCCCATCCAACAAACTTATTTGGCAATATATATGGCAAACTATACTCATTGACTACCGTTAGTTCTTTGGTGAAATAAGAACTAACGCTAAGCACAGCATCACGACATCTACGCATTACAACCGTCGTTAATTTTGGCAATTTACTTAATGTAGAGTACATGCCTGGCAAATAGCCACTGCCAATGTTGGAGATGTTGATATATTTTAGATTGACACATTTTGCAAGCCTGATTAATACTTCATGGAATTGTTGTGCCGTTAGATTTTTTAGATTATCAGATAAAATAATAAAATTTGCTTGCTCCAAAACTTTGTCTGAAGATGATAAAAGTTCAAGACCACCATTTAAAAACGTTAGATCTTGTATGCGCATGTACTACTCTCATATTTATAAATTATAATAATCTTAATTCGCGTGTTACTAAATAATTCATTATTTTTATCAAGCGCTGCACGTCATTACCAGCCTTAGCGAAATCTACCTTATAGCTACTTATCGGCCCATTAATAATAATTTCCGGCGTAATCACTATGCCATATGCTTTAGATATCTCATCCGCGCGATTGGCCTGCATTTTTAATGTAAATGAATTATAGACTGTATCAAATTGTTCAGCAGAAAACCCTTGCTGCATAACAAATTTCTTCATCACTGCTGGATCCCACAATTTAAGTCCATTTTTATGCACAGCAGCAAATACCACTGTATTCAAATTTTTGTTAGGAGATAAATTTTCCAAAACGTAATACATTTTGGCTAACATTTGCCACTGCGCATTAAAGGATACCGGATAGACATGCACTGCTATTTTATTATTATATTTTTTTTGTTGCTGCACTACCCATTCGTCAAATGGTTTATGTAATACTTCACAACCATGACAAGCATAACTAAAAAACAATAATATTTGTACTTTATGCGCATCACTCCTTAACACTTGTTCAACATAACTATTTTTGCGCACAGCATCAGGCAATTTTACATAGTCTTGCCCTTCTACAAATAAATCTGGTACAGCAAAACAAAGCGCTGGCGCTAATAACGATAACCAAAGAAATCTTTGTAATTTTTTAATGTAACCCTGCCACATAACTCGCTACCGCCTGTATTTCTTGCTCGGACATCCGCGCTGCAATATCACGCATGATGCCGTTTAAATCATTACTACGCTGTTTGTTTTTAAATTTATTTAACTCTGTAACAATATATTCACTATTTTGCCCACCTAAACGTGGAAACAATGCTAAATAATTCCCATCGCCAGTGGCACCATGACAAGCTGCACATGCCGGGACCCCAGTAGCCAGATTACCGCCACGATAGATTTTTTGTCCCAAAGCAACTTTATCAGCCTGCGCCGCACCTAAGGCCATACTCTGCGTAGCAAAATACGCAGCTAGATCTGATAAATCCTGCGCCGACATATTTTGTACCAACCCAAACATCGTTGGATCGTAACGCGGCCCCTTTTCGCCTTGTTGAAAATCTAGTAACTGCTTCAATAAATATGCTTCTGATAATCCTGCTATTTTCGGCCAAATCGGGGTTATTGAATTACCATCAACACCATGACAAGCAACGCAAGTTTCTGACTTTGTACGACCATCCAACGGATTACCATGCACCAATAATAGACTCGTTTCTTGTGCAAAAGCTGGTATAGCTAACGCCAAGTACAGAAGACCACTGAAAATATACTTATGCATATATATATGGTGCCTTATTGAGTAAACTTGATTTTATACCGAAGCCATTCATATAGGCAACTGCATATAAATAATACCACTATAATATGCATATGCTGGATGAAAAAATATTTGAAGAATCAAACCTACGCATAGGTTACATAATCTGCTTCGTAACTGCAGTCGGATTTGTTTGTTCGTTAACTTATAATTGTGGTTATTTTTGGCTATTTACGGCAGGAACTAATATTTTATCCATTGGTGATATATTAACTTCATATACCCTCTGGATCCCTGGTTTTGGTACATTGTTGTTTTGTTATGGTTTAGAATTGTTCTTACGCCACATTGAAGACAGAAAACACCTGCTTAGATTTAAAAAACATCAAAAAATCTTCCAAAAACTATTTACTATTCCACATATATTTTTATTGATGCTAGCACTAGTTTTATTGATTTCTTTTATTTTATTTGGTTTTACATTTAGACCATTAATTATCTGGCTTAGTTTTTTCTATATTGTATTAAGTGTATATGGATATCTTGCTAATACCAAGTTTTTTTCTGGTCGCCAAAACAAACTTATTCTCGGCATATTCTTTTTTGTGCTTATAGTTTTAAGTCTTATGTTTACACTTGGTATGGATAAAGCGCGCGAAATTACAAAATTAAATTCTCCTAATGCCAATCTATTTTTTATTTTCGAAAAACAAACAGCTTATCCAGTTATTCTGTTGCGCCATTTAGAAAAAGGCTTATTAGTAAAAGAAATAGACAACAACAATTATATTTTCTTTACCTGGGATGATCTAAGCAGAATAGAGATTATTGCACATAAAACTCATTTTGCTGGTATCCTACACTACTAAAACTGTATACATACATAGTACAAATGGCCATTTCGCATAATGCTGGTGGATAGTGTAAAGTTTTTTTGCTACCATAATGAGAAAAATTTAGGCTCCCTTATGCATTACAACCAAACCAAATTCTTGAAAAGCGCACAAAAATTGTCGCAAATTCCTAGCGAAAGCAAAATTGAAATCGCTTTCGCTGGCCGCTCTAATGCTGGTAAATCTAGCGCTATCAATAAGATTACCAATATCTCTGGCTTAGCTAAAACTAGCAAAACACCAGGACGTACTCAATTGCTCAATTATTTTCAAGTATCTGAAGATCGCTTTTTGGTAGACTTACCTGGTTATGGCTATGCCAAAGTAGCACATACGGTACAAAAAGAATGGGAAAAAACTTTAACCGCATATATAGAAACGCGCCAACAATTACGCGGCATTGTCTTAATCATGGATATCCGCCATCCACTTACCCAACACGATCAAAATATGTTGGCATGGGTAACTAACCATAACATACCAGTACATATTTTATTGAGTAAGGCTGACAAATTGAATCGTGGCCCAGCAATGAGTACATTATTAGCGGTTCGTAAAGCATTATTGCCTTATGCAGATTTAGTAACTGTACAATTGTTTTCTGCGCTCAAAGGCACCGGCGTAGATGATGCGCGATATAAACTTGATGCGTGGTTTGCCAGCGATAGCGTTTAAATAATTTATATATGTAAAACTTTGCGCCTATTCTCTATGACAGATATATAATCTGCTTTGTGTTGCTTTGATAGAAAACTGTTATTTATTAATTCAAACCAACTCGGGGTTAATTTTTTAAACTCCTCTAATATTTTTATTATGCTCTCATCATTTATGCCCAATTTTTCTTGTCCGTAATAATCAATTAAATCTTTATAAGTTAAGTTATTTTTCTTGCCTCTGATGGGTAAGGCTATCTCTTCTTTTCCTCGATTTATCCCTATGGCTATAGTAGTATTAATGAAATCATAAGCAGGAGATAATGTAATAAGATTATCTCTCGTAATTAAAGAGTAATTTTTAAGATGCATATCTTCATTGCCAATAAGATAATTAAATAATACTCTCTTAAATAGTTTAGCTTTTTCTATAACAGGAAAGGTGCAATATTTATCGATTATTGGCACAATTTTTTCCATGGAAAATTCATATTTTGTATCTCTGCTCAATCCAGACAATTGTGTGAAATCTTCCACTGGAACTTTATTTGCATGTGCAATTCGATCAAATCTTTTAATAAAATATGTAAATTTTCCATCGATGCAATAAATCAAGCCATGGAATGGTACTTCAGTAATACTGGCTGCCAAACGCATGCTCAAATCTTCATTTTCTGGTAGCTGTTCATATTCTTTGTTTTGCGGTTTTAGAATATAATTACCACCAATATCGCACAACTCAAATGTTTGGGCTTTTGTATTCAATCTAGCACTTATTTTAGGTTGTACTCCTTGAATAGACATTTTACCCACACGTTTTCTTGCTTCGATAATTTGCTGTTCCACAGTATATGGTAGATCAATTAAATTTTTTAATATAGGCGATAGCTTTCTAATGCCCTGCTTTGAATATTTTTGACTTGCCTCAATATGTTGATATGTTATGGGACAGATATGTGTTTTTTTGCTCATACTTCCTCTTCAACACTAAATGCGCCAACCAAATCTTTACCAACACACATTAATTGACCAAAATAATCGTTCCTATCTAACTTCTTCAGGCGTAATAGTGCTTCTAGCTGAGCCCCCTCGGGTAGAACTCCATCAAAATAAGGAGGAAAATATGTATACTGATATATTTTATTTGTAATGGGCATTGCTAAGGAAACCGGTGGACCAAAATAATCTGCACTATATTCAAAAATATATCCTTGCCTTGCATCTATCTCAATTAATCTGCCAACATATGTGCCCTTATTAAAATATATCTTAGCTTTTCTCATAAAAATCAATTCCGCATTAATGGACCGTTTAATTCAACCTGTATATTTAATACATCTAAAATTTTGATTATAGAGGACAGTCTAACCGTGGGCTTTGCATGCTCTATATCATAAATAACGGTTTTGCCAACTCCAGCCAGCGCAGCAAGCTCAATTCTATTTAAACCGCTTTTTTTGCGATGAAATTCCACCACGCTTGCAAGTTTTGCATAGAAAACATCATTATTTAGGCTCATATTTTTCATCAAAAATTACCGTCTTAACAGTAAATATAGCATTTTTTTGCATTAATAACTAGAAAAACCGTGATACTTTATACTTTTTGCCGTCTTGGCGGTAAATATACGTTTTTTGATCTTAAAATTAATGGATAATCGCTGTTTAAGCGTTAATTTACCGTCTTAACAGTAAATATTCATATATATACTAGTGCGCTTCGTCCCAATTATGACCAAACCCTACACCGACCTCCAAGGTAACGCTTAATTGGGCGGCATTTCTCATTAAGTGGGCTATTTTTTCTGCATACTGCGTAACTTTGGCTTCTGGAATTTCAAATACCAATTCATCATGCACTTGCATGATCATATGCGCATCGGTTGCCTCCTGTTGCAACCACGCAAAAATCTGAATCATGGCGGTCTTGATAATATCCGCTTGCGCACCTTGCATCGGTGCATTGATCGCCGCGCGCTCCGCAGCACGTCGTAATGATATTTTATTGGAACGAATATCTGGCAAATATAAACGCCGCCCAAATAAAGTTTCTACGTAACCTTGCTGTGCGGCTAATTTGCGTGTCGCCTCCATATAGGCCTTAACCCCAGGGAAGCGCTGAAAATATGTATCAATATATACATCTGCTGTTAGGCGATCAGTACCTAATTGCTTGGCTAAACCAAAACCTGACATACCATAGATTAAACCAAAATTAATTGCCTTCGCATGATTGCGCTGCTCTTTGGTAACTTGCTCTTTACTAACTCCAAAAACTTCACTAGCGGTGGCCAAATGCACATCCAGACCTTGCGCAAAGGTATCAATTAAGGTTTTATCGCCAGATAGATGTGCCATTATACGTAATTCTATTTGTGAATAATCCGCAGAGACTATCTTATATCCAGGAGGGGCAATAAATGCACTACGAATTCTTTTACCAGCATCACCTTTAGTCGGGATATTTTGTAAGTTTGGATCTGAGGATGATAAGCGTCCAGTTGCAGTTACTGCTTGATGATAAGAAGTATGCACGCGTCCAGTACGCGCATTTACCTGCAGTGGCAACTTATCGGTATAGGTAGATTTTAATTTGCTTAAAGTCCGATGCTCTAGAATTAATTGTGGTAACTCATATGTTTGCGCTAATTCTTGCAACACCGCCTCACCGGTTGATGGCTGCCCAGTTGGAGTTTTTTCGATGCTTGGCAAGCCAAGTTTATTAAATAAAATCTCTTGTAATTGCTTAGGTGAACCTAGATTAAATTCGGCGCCTGCTAAAACATATGCTTCCTGCTCAAGCCTATCTAATTCTGTGCCCAATTCGGCACTTTGCGCATGTAATGATTGTATATCTAATAATACCCCTCGTCGTTCCATGGTCGCTAATACTGGCACTAGCGGCATTTCTATTTCGGTAAATACTTGCTGTAATCTGTCGATTTCCTCTAGGCGTGGCGCAAACTGCTGCTGCAATTGCAAAGTTATATCTGCATCTTCAGCAGCATAATGACCAGCTCGCTGTAATTCTACTTTATCAAATGTAACTTGTTTTGCACCTTTACCAGCCACTTCTTCAAAAGTCACCGTGGTTTTTTGTAAGTGCTCTAAAGCCAAAGTATCCATGTTATGTCGACTAGCAACACTATTTAATACATACGAGGCCAACATGGTGTCAAAATTATTGCCAACAATATTGATGCCATAATTGGCTAGAACTTCCATGTCATATTTTAAATTATGGGCAATTTTAATTTGCTGTGGATTTTCTAGTAATGGCTGTAATGCTGTTAGCACATAATCGAGTGATAATTGTGGCGGGACATCTGGATAATCATGCGCTACCGGTACATATGCTGCATGTCCAGGTTCAATGGCAAAAGAAACTCCCACCAATTTTGCGTCCATATAGTTTAAACTGGTGGTTTCGGTATCAAAAGCAAAGCTCTGTACTGTCGTTAATTTTTGCAACCACTGTGTAAATGCTTGTTTATCGGTTATGATCTCATAATTAACATTCATCGCGGACTGTGTCGTTTGTGAAGATGGTTTTGATTCTGATTCTGTCGTTTGGTTTTCAGTTAATTGCTTTAACCAAGATTTAAAACCTAACTCTGTACACCAATGCTGCAATTGTGGAACATCATATGCTTGACGCCGTAACTGTGTCGGCGTTAATGGTAAAGCCACATCCAATTTAATTTTTAATAACTCTTTATATAACGGCAACACATCTAAAGTCGCACGTAAATTTTCGCCAACTTTACCAGTTATCTCTGCAGCCTTAGCCAAAATTTGATCTAAGCTATGATAAGTTTGTAACCATTTAACTGCGGTTTTAGGGCCAACTTTATATACACCAGGAATATTATCCACGCTATCGCCAATCAACGCTAAATAATCAATAATCTGCTCTGGCGTAACTTCAAACTTTTTAATTACTCCTGCGCGATCTAAAATTGTTTCGCTCATGGTATTAACCAAAGTGATTTTGTCATTTACCAATTGCGCCATATCTTTATCGCCAGTAGATATGATGGTAGACAATCCAGCCGCACTGGCTTGTTGCGCTAAAGTGCCAATGACATCATCTGCCTCTACGCCTGGAATGGCGATCAACGGCAAGCCCATCGCGCGAATCATGGCATGTAGGGGGGCAATTTGCACTGCCAACTCTTCTGGCATAGCTGTGCGATTCGCTTTATATTCTGGAAACATCTCGTGACGAAAAGTCTTTTCTTTACAATCAAAGATTACTGCGATTAATGTTGGGTTATATTCTTGTAACAATTTGCGTAACATGTTAATCACACCATAAATTGCTCCCGTTGGTTGGCCATTGGCATTAGTTAGTGGTGGTAAAGCATGAAAAGCACGAAATAAATACGAAGATCCATCTACCAAAATAAATGGGGCAGCGGTTGTTGTCGTCATAATTTCTTCCATAAAATCAGAGTAACTCTAACTTGGCATAGCTTAACACTAACCACTTAGTACCAATTCCTTCAAAAAACACACTAACTCTAGCGCGTTCATCTTGACCCTCGAAATCGACTATGGTACCAATACCAAACTTAGCATGTTTAACTCTTTGGCCCAAATTAAAACCTAAACCTGTTTCAATCTCTGTTGTATTAGCCATATGTTGTGCAAATTCATTATGTATTTCTGCACCATAGTTAGCCTGCGCAATATTTAAACGCCGACTTTTTTCAATAAGTAAATTTTCTGGTATCTCACGAACAAAGCGTGACACTCGACGCGCTTCTTCGTGACCAAATAAACGCCGTCGCTGTGCATAAGTTAAATACAGTTGTTGCATTGCACGAGTAATACCAACGTAACAAAGCCGCCGCTCTTCTTCTAGCCGCGCTGGATCCTCTGCTGAATAATGATGTGGAAAGAGTCCCTCTTCTAAACCACAGATAAATACTAATGGAAATTCCAATCCTTTAGCGGAATGAATGGTCATTAATTGTACGACAGATTGCTGCTCATCAACTTGACGATCGCCAGCATCTAGCGCAGTGTAGGACAAAAAATCGATAATCGGTGGCACTTGCAAAGGATCCGCCTCGCGTACATCATAGACGAAATCTGCGGTGGCACTTACTAATTCCTCCAAGTTTTCTGCTTTATTATGTGCGCGATCGCCACCTTGCTCGTTGAAATATGCCAGCAAGCCACTACGCTTAACCACCAACTCGACAATTTCCGTAACGCTAGCATGCAAAACTTTTTCTTCTATAGCTTTAATTATTTCAATAAAATCTAACAACCCAGCTCTAGCTTTACCGGTTATCAGTTTAGTGTCGACTGCTTCTACTGCAGTAGCAAATAAAGATTGATTAGTGGCTGCCGCAAATTCTTGCAATTTGTCGAGAGAAACCTTGCCAATGCCGCGTGGCGGCACATTTACCACGCGTTCAAATGCTGCGTTGTCTTTATTATTCACTGCTAGCTTGATGTAGGCTAACGCATCTTTAATTTCTGCTCGTTCAAAGAAGCGTAGCCCGCCATAAATAGTATATGGTATTCCCAATCTAACCATTGCCTCTTCTAACACGCGTGATTGCGCATTAGAACGATATAGAATTGCTATGTCACGTAAATCACCGCCAGTATTAAAATGATTTTGCACTTTACGCGCTACATACAATGCTTCATCTTCTTCATTTAAGCCAGCATATAAAGTTATTGGTTCACCTTGCACGCCTTGCGTCCACAAAGTTTTGCCCAATCTACCACTATTGTTATCAATCAGTGCATTGGCTGCGGCAAGGATAGTACTGGTTGAACGATAATTTTGCTCTAAACGCACAATTTTAGTCTGCGGATAATCGTGTTCAAAACGCTGAATATTTTCAATCTTCGCGCCACGCCAACCATAAATAGATTGATCATCATCACCAACTACCGTGACTGATGATGCTTGTCGTGCCAAAGTATTTAACCATAAATACTGCACGGTATTAGTATCTTGAAACTCATCCACTAAAAAGTGGGAAAATTTACTGTGATAAAATGCCAAAATTTCTGGGTTATTTTGCAGCAAACTATAAGAGCGCAACAATAAATCTGCAAAATCTAAAACCCCGCTCGCTTGGCAATCCTGCATATATTGCGTATAAATTTCTGCCATCACTTGTTCATAGGCACTTTCGGCACGCCCCAACTGCTGCGGATAAATTGCTTCGTCTTTCTTACGATTGATAAAGCCTTGTGCTTTTTTAGGTTCCCAGCGATCTTCATCTATATGTAAATTTTTAAGCACGCGTTTAATAAAACGTAATTGATCGTCAGCATCCATGACCTGAAAATGCTCTGGCAAATTAGCTGCACGCCAATGCTGGCGTAACATTTTGTGGGCCAAGCCATGAAAGGTCCCAACCCAGGTGTTATGAATAGCGCTACCTAACATGTTAATTAAACGCGCGCGCATTTCACGTGCAGCTTTATTGGTAAAAGTTACTGCTAAGATACTGTATGGTGAAGCGTGTTGAGTTGTAATCAACCAAGCAATACGATTAGTTAATACTCTAGTTTTACCACTGCCAGCGCCAGCCAACACTAACAAGTTACCCAACTTGGCAGTAACTGCCAAGCGCTGGGCATTATTTAGTTTTTCTATATGTTGTGTAATTTCCATAGGCGATAGAGTACAGCATTTGCTCAACTTCTGCTATGGCGCTTTTATGTAAAAACGGCCCGTATAGCAGGCCGTTCTAAATTTGATTTTAATCTGACATTAACAATTTTAACGTTGCAAAACCCATTGTCCTTTAGCATCGCGCACATCACGACACGCCCGACCAGCAACTTCTTCTTGCTTGCCATCGATGATCACAGTTTGCACGAAATCGCGACAGACTTTATCATTTTTTTCTATGGTTTGCGTAACAATCACACTACCAGAATGTGCTTTATTTGGATTATGCCAGGTTGAGACACTATTATCTGGTTGTTTTTCTAGCGCATAGTAAGTGGTTTCTTGTTGCATTTGTTTATCCACTTGATCCATTGATTTACCAATAGAGCCACCAATCGCAGATCCCAACAACGCCCCAACCGCAACGCCAGCTAACCTACCATGGCCTTTACCAAATTGCGAACCAACCAAAGCGCCAGCCGCTCCTCCAATCAAGGTACCACCAGTTTGATTCGGCCCGCCAGTAGCACAGCCGGTTAAGAATGCCACCGCAACACACAACGTGACTAACTTATTGTTCATAATGCCTCTGCTAGTTAGAAGATAATCTAAAAGAAGATCCTATAAGATTACTAAGAAAAACTCAAGACCAGCAATTACCAACATAATTAAAGTACAGGATTACTTAAAAATGTGCGCCTACATTTATCTATGCAAAGCTGGCATAATGAGCCGTAATTACCTAGATGATATATTGTAGATGCACGATTAAGCCTGTTTATGAAAAATATTCGCTGAAATATAGATTAAGGCTCATATAACTCATAGAGGAAAACTAATGACTTTAGATGAATATATCAATGCAACGCGAAATAATAAATTCAAATTATCCGCAGACCCAAAAGAGCAATTATGGCAAGCTGTTTACAAGGGAGATTACCCTAAATTTAAAGAATTAATAGATACCAATAATAGTATGGCTCAAGGCATCAATGAATACAGATTTGGCATCACACTATTACATCTTCTTGTTTATCATGATCAAACTCACCATTATACTACTAAAGAAGCAATAAATGGTCGACAGCAAATAGCAAAGGCTTTGTTAGAATTAGGCGCTGATTTAAACGCCGCTGCTAAAGAAAGTACATTTGGAATTAATATCGGAGAAACACCGTGGCAAATGGCATATAAATGTGATAACTGGCCTTGGTATTATCATACAGGCATACGAGCATCTTTTATTTATACAGGCGAACATGTCATGCCTGTTTTCAAAGAACATCTTGGAATCAAAGAAACACCTTCCATGCTTACGCAGTTTAGCAATGCATATGTCAATAATGCGACGCCAATACTTGCCGCACTAACAGCTACAACGTTAGCTTTTGCAGCTGTTAAATGTTATGAGGTAAAGTTAAAGCCAAAACCTTAATATTTGATAGGTTTATTAAGCACAATGTGCACCGTCACCATTAGTGCATTCCGCGGTAAACTGTAGTTTGTCGTGGCTAATAAAGGGTATGTAATGAACTGCGTGACTTGATAAGCAATTTGGGCGCTCACCCAGCAATCCCCAGGAAAATTAATTCAAAAATAGGTAATGGAAATATGAATTGGACTTTATATAAGCTACGACACATTGTGGTTTTTTATGAGTTACCTAACCGGGTTGTCAACAGCCCCTAGGCTTTGTTGGAATAGTAATCCGCGACATATCAGCAACGATCTAAAATTAATTTGTCCTCAATAATGTTAAAGATAGCATGCCTTAACAGCATACCACTCGCCTCCACCCAACCTAAGGAAAACACTCTTAAAAAGTTAGCAAACAATCATATACCTTTTATAATATATAGAATACAGGCTAAAAAATTTGGTATTAAGCCATTGATTGTATTTACCTCTAGAGTAAAAAATAATTGCTTGTCTATTATTTTAATGGCGTGTAGCCTGCTTGCCTTCAATTCTGTTTTGGCCAGCCCAGAATCAGGTCAGGTGGTTACAGGCCAAGCAAGTATTTCTAATCCCCAACCTAATACTACACACATCAATCAGGTTAGTGAAAAAGCTATTATTGAGTGGCAGAGTTTTAATGTAGCCCCCCAAGAAAGGGTGCATTTTCAACAGCCAACAGCAGGGGTATGTCTAAATCGAATCAATGCCACACACGGCGCATCTGAAATTCTAGGGCAAATTTCGGCAACTGGGACTATTGCTTTAGTGAACCAGTCTGGAATCATATTTGGACCTAATGCTCATATAAATGTAGGTGGTCTTGCTGCATCAACAGCTGATATAGCTAATGAAGATTTTATGCAAGGTAAGTATAAATTCGATCAACCATCTTCTTATCATGGCAAGATCATAAATCATGGCAAAATATCTGCTAAAGACAACGGCCTAGTAGCTTTGATTGGATCTGAAGTACGTAACGATGGAATGATACAGGCCAAATCTGGCAAAGTTGTGTTAGCTTCTGGCAAAAATGTTACCTTAGATTTCTGCGGCGACGGATTAATCAGCTTTTCTGTGCCTAATGTTGAACATACAGAGGATATAGTTCTAGTATCGCAAGATTCATTAAATAGTGTTTTGGACGGTGTCATTAACACAAAAGATTTCGCGCAAGCAACTGCTGTGCAAGCAGATAATGGCAATGTTATATTTTCTGGAGGTAACATTGATGTGTCAGGTGGGAATGGTGGTGGTACTATTTTAATTAATGCCACAAATACCGCGGTTACCAAAGAAACAACCATCAATGCAGATGCAATTGCAAGTGGTGATGGTGGGGGAATAATTATATATGCAGACAAAAACAACGTATTTGAAGGATCTGTGTCAGCACGCGGTGGGAAAACTTCTGGCAAAGGGGGTTTTTTAGAAGTTTCTGGTAAAAAAAACCTGCAATATAACGGCCACATTGATATGACCGCTGAGCATGGTGCAGTTGGTACATTATTACTTGACCCTCAATTTTTAGTCGTTGCAACTGCGGGTGGTAGTGCTTATAGCGCTGGCACGAATAATCTATTTGCTAATAATGCTGGTGGAACCAATATGTTGACACCAGCTAGTATTGTTGCGGCGTTTGTTGGTGCTAACGTAGTGTTGCAAGCTAATACCGATGTTACATTTACAGATGTGCTAGCTAGCGGTACTTCAGGTAGAACCTTAACAGTAAATGCTGGTCGTAGCATTTTGATCAATGCCGATGTGTCTACTGTTAACGCAGCTATTAGCATGACCGCCAATGATCCAGCTGCAATTTCATCTGATAGATTGACAGGTGTTGGTAATATTACGTTAGCACCTGGTACCACAATAAGTTCTGGTACTGGCAGCTTAAGTTTAATAGTAGATCCATCTATTGTTGCACCATTTAGTCCCGGGAGTATTTCTTTGGGAGCATTAACTGGTGGCGCTGTATTGTTATCAACACCAAACGCTGTGACAGGTGTAAATAATATTGCTGCTAGTGCTGGGCTAACTGTTAATGTTGGTGCTGCCAGCTCACTTACAGCTGGTGTCATTAGTGGTACTACTTTGACCAAACAGGGGGCTGGCACTCTGACTTTGGGAGGTGTCAATACCTACACCGGTTTAACTACCATTAATGCTGGTACTTTAAGCGTCACTAACAATAGTGGGCTTGGCACTACTGGTGCAGGTGTAACTGTTGCAAATGGTGCGACACTAGATTTGAATGGAGTCACAATCGGCGCTGAAGCAGTAACTTTAAATGGGGATGGAGATGGAAGTGTTGGTGCATTAACCGGTACTGGCACATCGTCATTATCTGGTGCGATTACGCTCGCTAGCAACAGCTCTATCGGGGGCACTGGCACTTTAACATTGCGCGGCGTTATTTCTGATGGTACATCGACATTTGATTTAACAAAAAGAGGCTCTGGTACAGCTATATTAACAGCCGTAAATACTTACAATGGTGCGACAAATATAAATCAAGGGATTTTACTCGCTGGAATTGCCAGCACTATTGCTAGCTCTAATGCTTTAAATCTTGCCAATGCTGCTGGTGCAAGTTTTGATTTAAATGGTTTTGCACAAACTGTAGGTAATTTATTTGGTGGTGGCACATTAGGTGGTAATATTTCTTTGGGTGCTGCGACCTTAACTGTTACACAGGGATTAACCAGTGATTACAATGGGGTAATTAGTGGTTCTGGTGGTTTGACCAAGAATGGTGTTGGTGAATTAAGGCTCGGTGGAGTCAATTTATACACTGGCACCACAACAATTAATGCGGGCACATTAATGCCAACTGTGGCAAATGTTATAGCAAATTCTACTGCATTAACTATAGCAAATGTGAGTGGTGCAATTTTCGACATGACTGACACCAATCAAACCATTGGTAGTTTATCTGGTGGTGGCACTACGGGTGGCAACATAGTCTTAGGCACTGGCAATCTAACAATCAAGCAGGCATCAACACTTACTTATACCGGAATAATCAGCGGTACCGGGGGAATAACTAAAAATGGATCAGGCACTTTATTCTTAGCTGGATTAAATACGTATAGCGGCCCAACCACGATTAACTTAGGAATTCTAGCCCCAACGGTTACAAATGCTATTCAGTTTACAAGTGCTTTAACAATGGCTGATGTTGCAACCGCGAAATTTCAGATGAACACAACCAACCAAATTGTTGGCAGCTTGTCTGGTGGTGGTGCAAACGGTGGTAACATAACTATAGGTACTGGCATATTAAGCATAAATCAGACTGTTAACGATACATATGACGGCGTTATCGGCGCTACAGCAGGCGGTTTGACTAAGAATGGTGCAGCAACCCTAACATTAACTAGAGTTAATACCTATACTGGCGCCACTACTATAAATGAAGGCATATTAAGGGCCGGTATTGCCAATGTCTTAAACGTTGCAAGTACTTTAACGCTAGCTGATGTTGCTGGTGCAGCATTTGACTTAAATAATTTCTCGCAAAGCATAGCGCGGCTATCAGGTGGCGGCACACTAGGCGGTAATATTACCCTAGGTTCAGCTAATCTAACTGTAAATCAAGGCTCTGCGGCAACTTATAATGGCATTATCAGTGGGACTGGGGGCTTAACAAAAGCTGGTGCCGCTGCACTAAATCTAGGCGGTATTAATACATATACTGGCCCAACTTCGATAACAGCTGGTACTTTGCAGGCAGTTGTTGATAATGTAATCCAAAATAGTAGTGCCCTAACAATGACAAATCTAGCTACTGCTATTTTTAGTTTAAACGGTACCAAACAAAATGTTGGCAGTTTATCTGGTGGTGGTGCATTAGGGGGGAATATAACCTTAGGCATAGGCAAGCTGACCATAAACCAGTCTGTGCCAGACAGTTATGATGGTATTATTAGCGGAATAGGGGATGTAACCAAAGCTGGCGCTAGTACTTTAACTCTCACTAGAGCCTCCACTTATACAGGTGCCACAACAATTAATGCAGGAACTTTGCAAGCCGGTATTGCTAATATGATTGCTGGCTCAAACGGATTAAGCTTTGCTAATGTTGCTGGTGCAAATTTAGACTTACTGTCTTTTAATCAAACTGCGATTAATTTATCTGGAGGTGGTGCATTAGGGGGCAATATTAATTTAGGTTCTGCGACCTTAGCAGTCACACAAAATATGCCTGGCACCTACTCAGGAATTATTAGCGGTACTGGTAATTTTACTAAAGCTGGGTCAAGCACACTAACGCTTAGTGGCGTTAGCACTTACAGTGGCACAACCACTATAAGTGCCGGTACGTTAAGACCAACCGTTGATAATGTTATTGCAAATTCATCTGCTTTAGTCATGGCAAACACTAATGGAGCTATTTTTAACTTAAACAATACTAATCAAACAGTAGGTAGTTTATCGGGTGCTGGCACTACAGGTGGTGATATAATTCTAGGAAGTGGCAACTTAACAATTAATCAGGCTGCAACTCTTACTTATGCGGGAATAATAAGTGGTACCGGTGGAATAATTAAAAATGGATCAGGTACATTATCTTTATCTAGAGAAAATACATATACAGGGCCCACAACAATAAATCTAGGCATTCTACAACCAACTATTGCTAATGCTATAGCTAATACAAGCAACCTTATTATGGCTGATGTAGCTACCGCTGCATTTAATTCAACTAATCTTGCACAGGCTGTTGGCAATTTATCAGGTGGTGGTGCATCTGGTGGTAACATTAGTTTAGGATCTGGGATTTTAACTGTTACGCAAAGGACCAATCAAACTTATAATGGTGTAATAAGTGGTACTGGCGGATTGACAAAAGCAGGTGCGGCAACTCTCACTTTATCTAGAGCAAATACATATACTGGAACTACAACTATAAACGCTGGAATTCTGCGTACTGGCATTGCCAATGCTATCGCAAGTTCAGCGCAAATGACTTTAGATAATGTTAGTGGCGCGAGTTTTGATTTAAACAATCTCGCACAAACTGTAGGCAGATTGTCTGGTGGTGGTACTCTGGGAGGTAACATCACTTTAGGCACAGCTAATCTAACTGTTAATCAGGCGACCTCAGCTACTACTTATTCTGGCGTAATCAGTGGCACAGGTGGTCTAACTAAAATTGGAACAGCTGCGTTAAGTTTGGGAGGAGTTAATACTTATACTGGAGCAACAACTATTTCTGCGGGAACGCTACAGGCGATAATAAATAATGTAATCCCAAATAGTAGCGCCTTAGTTATGGCAGATGTTGCAACTGCAATATTCAATCTGAACAACACTAATCAAACCATCGGTAGTTTATCTGGTGGTGGTGCAACAGGTGGTAATATTTCCTTAGGCGCTGGCACGTTAACTATCACTCAAAATGCCGCTGGAACTTATGATGGTGTGATAAGTGGTTCAGGCAATATTACTAAGATCGGGACAGACACTTTAATTTTAAGTCGTACTAATACTTTTACTGGCAACACTACTATAAATGCGGGAGCCTTAAGTATTGGCTCTGATCTACAGTTAGGCGCAGCTCCAGCTGCTGCAACTACTGGCAAGTTAACATTTGACGGTGGTACATTACGAACCACTGCGTCGTTTGCCCTGAATGCTAACCGTGGCATTACTTTGAACTCTGGTGGTGGAACACTGCTAGTAGATCCAACTTTCACTTTAACTTACAACGGAATTGCCGCAGGAACAGGGGCATTAACAAAGTCTGGCACTGGCTCTTTATCTTTAGGAGGGGTTAATAGTTATACTGGAGCAACAACCATAAATGTTGGCACTGTAACAACAACTATTGCCAATGCAATTGCCAACACTAGCGCTTTAACATTGGCAAACGTTGCTGGCGCAATATTTAATTTAAATAATACTAATCAAACTGTAGGTAGTATTTCAGGTGGCGGAACTACTGGTGGGGATATTACTTTGGGTAGTGGTACTCTAACAGCCAACCAAACTGCGGCTGGAACTTTTGCTGGGCTTATTACTGGCAATGGTGAGTTTACTTTAAGTAACAGTAGTACAAATACATTAACCCTGAGTAATTCTGGCAACTCTTACAGCGGAAATACTACCTTAAATGGCGGTACTTTAAGTATCAGTGCTGATACTAACCTTGGAACTGCACCGGGCGTAGCAACGCCTGGCAAATTAGCATTTAACGGCGGCACCTTAAAAAATACCGCAAACTTTACCTTAGATGCTAATCGCGGTATAGCGCTGAATGCTAGTGGCGGTACTATAGAAGTTGATACAGGTGCGACCGTAACATATAACGGAATTATGGCAGGTACTGGCGCATTTACTAAGACTGGTAATGGTACTTTAATTTTAGGAGGAATAAATACATATACTGGCAATACAACAATTAATGCTGGCACCGTTAGTATTATTAATAGCACGGGCTTAAGCGCAGCAACCAATATCAGTGTTGCCGCAGGCACATTAGATCTTAATTTTAATGCGGCAATTTTAGCAAATACTAATCCTATTACTTTAAATGGATCTAATGCATTAACTTTGAGTGGCGCCAACATCACGGTTAATAACCCGCTAACTTTAAGTGGCAACACTTCTATTAGCGGCGCTGGATCAGGTGTAATGATATTTGGTGGCGCTATAAGTGGTGCTTCTAATTTAACCTTTGCATTAACTAATGCTGGTTTATCATTACCAACTACCACTTTAACTTCTGGTGCCTCTTTAACAGTTTCAACTGGCGGCCCTATAACACAAACGAGTGTGTTAGTTATACCCGGTACTGCAAGTTTTAGCGCCGGGGCTAATCCAATTACATTAATTCAAAATAATAATATTAATGGTGCAGTATCTTTAAACAATACTGGTGCGAATGATGTCGTATTAGTTAATAGTGGTGATTTAGTGCTAGGTACATCAAACGTGGGTAGAAACTTAAATCTTACCGCAGGTGGATCAATCACACAAACAGGGCCATTAACCGCTACCGGCGGCACTGCTACACTTACAGTTACTGCCGCTAATTCTGACATATTATTGGGTCAAGCCAATAATTTTGGTGGAGTTGCTCCAGTGTTTGCTGGCACTCAGAGTAATATTCGTGATGTAACATTACGCGATACTAGCACCTCTGCGAAAACACCAATTTTAAGTGGTTTGACCAATTTGCGCAATTTAGTGCTGAGTTTAGATGTAAGCAACATCGTATTGTCAAACTTGGTTGCTAATGGCCAAGTTACCTTGACTGGCAATTCCGCAGATGGATCGTTAAACGTTGGCGCATTATCTTTAAATACCAATTTTGCCAACTTAACGGGGCTTGTAGCAGGTCTATCCGGGCAAGCGGCTATCAATATAATTACTCTACTCAATGTTATCACCTCTGGAACACATTATTTTGATGGTATAGATATGTTCGTTGGAACTAGAGCTTTTAATAATGTTATACAGAGTGTGTATGGCATGCTATACAATGAATGGAGCATATATAATTTATATGTAATGCAGCAGCTTGAACAGCAAAAACGCTGTAGAACAGTAGGTGATAAAGTTGTGCTGTGTGGTAGCCCACCTAATAAACAAATTGCACATTAAATAATATTTTCACATTGTTATCATTGTTGCCATTAACGTATTTATCCAAAGGCAATGCCACTACAAATTCTGCAACTAAATTTTTCAGCAACCATGAACGTACACCTATACCAGTTGAATCGGCAGATTGACGTGGTAACTGGGTGGTTTTATTTATATTCCATACTACGCCACCATCCCAAAATCCAAAGAACTGTAAAGTGCAATTGCCGCAATTACGCATATATTTTTGGTATTGCAGTTCAATACGAGCAGCCACTCCATGATCACCAGTAATTTCTGATTGATCATACCCATACCCGAATGGAACCCCACCGTAACCAAAAGTCTCGGACGAAAGCAATTGTGTAAATGCATATTGTGATTTCAAAGCCAACGATAAATAAACAAGCTGAGGGTATAAGGGCAACCTACTTGCTAAATACAAATCAATTTTTTCGAAATTAGTTCTACCTCCTACACGAGTAGGTGGGTTTGCTTGTGCTCCCAATATATTTAAACCTTGGCTAAAAGTTACAATTGCTGTATTAACACTTTCGGCTTGGCCTAGAAAATCATATATGATATTTATATTGACACTTCTTATGTTGTCTTTAGACAAATATTTATCTAAATAATTACTATGTGAGTTTAAGTATTTGAAACCACCACTTATAATCAAATTTTTCTTACGAGAACGTATCATAGGGTAATGCAGATTTGCCGTTCCCAGCAAAGCTTCGCCTGGGATATATAAATTCTCCAGCCATATTTTTGTTAGGTCTGGTTTGGTTTTCGTATTACTAAGGCTGAAGTCAACTCCCATACCATTCCCTGTAAATATCTGTTTATGCTGCGCTGCAAAATAAAACAGCCGACTGTCCGCGCTGCTAATTACACTTTGTACTCCAGTTTGACTACCTTGCATTAAATTATTTATATATGCGCTAGCATTTAATTGTACTGGTCCTAATATCGGAGAATTATAATTATTAGCACCGAGTGCAGCATTAGTACGTTGTTCACTTATAACAAAGGTTAGATCCGCGGCTCCTGCTGCTGTTTCTGACATCGTTAATACTGCTTTTGCTCTAACTCCAGGAATATCATTCGCAAGCAACGCATAACGCTCTAGGACATGTGCTTGTAGTGGTCTTGATTTGCTAATTTGTGCACCATATTTTATTAATAATTTTTTAACGTTAGCGCTCTTATTTCCTTGAATATTTACTGCACTAATGTATCCTTCAACTACTTGTAAAGTAGCAACGCCTTTTATATCAATCTGCTGCGGCGGAATTATAACCTGGCTCAAAAGATAGCCGTGGTCGCGATAATAAGTGGTAATTTTAGTAGCAATATTTACTAAGTCTGTAGCTGTAATTTGCTTACCAAGCTGTTCTTGATATATTTTTTGTAAAATAGCATCGGTAAAAACAGTATTACCTTTGAGGATTATATTATTTAATTTGAAAGTAATCTTTTGATCTAACCCTTTTATGCCTTGCGGGGCAGGTCTATGAACTTCTACACCTTCTGGTTCTAAAGGCGGTTCTGGGCTTTGATCTTTAGTTAACTCTTCAGCGGTGCGGCCAGGATCTATTTGTTCAATTGAGTTTTGTATAGTTGGAGTTTCGGCATATGCAATAGGCAAAAATAAGCACGCTACTAATATTAATACGCTTGTAACAGAGCAAATTTTTCTCACCGAAACTGTCGTGAAAATTGCAAAAGAACTTGAATGGCACCTGGTAAATCGTGTGCTCTTAGTGATTAATACCTCTATTGATTTATTGTATTTGACATTTATTGACATCATCCATGCATTTAAGAAATAGCATTCCATTTTATAATCAAAACGTTTTGGGCCATTCTTTCTAATTCGATTATTCAAAATTAACATCCCTATATAAACACATTGCTTCAAATTCACCGATGCTCGATAAACCAAAATCCTGCAAATCATACAAGATATCAATATTTAACTGTACGCAGCGTAATTCTTTAATCTCAGATCGAGAAGTTGGCTGGCGTATAGCTATAATTAATGCTTTACGTTGCTTTGGCTCTTTAGTTGTTACTTTAATACGTCTAGTATATTCTACATATTCTAATTTTGTTATAACGTAATAATGCTCTTCAACTTTGATGATATCATATATATCTCCTCCATCTTTCACTAACTCATTTAATGCTCTGTTCGCCTCTTGAAGAGCGATGGGTATATGCGGCATTATCTTTAACATCGTATTCTATTTGTCGATCTCTTTTGTTGAACATTTGCTGCAAAATATAAACAGCTAAATGTATCCTGACTTTGAGTTTACGACCAAGCCACCATTTACCACAAACAGTAGTAGACTTTAAATCCGGCAGCACTAATTCAAATAAAGTGGTCCATGAAATAAAGTTTGCAAGCTTAACTAAGGGATGAAAAGCGTCGATTTTAATCGTTACATCAGCTTCTAACACCTTGTTATTCATCCCAGAATCGCAGATACTCATTTTCTAAGGGCTCCTTTTGTGGAAAATGCTGTTTGGTTTCGCAAGATCTTCAACATTCTACAAGAAGAGAGCCCTTTTTTCATCATATACACTTAATTTCGCGCCAGCGACTAATTTAATGCTGTTAGCATTTTTTATTGATCAAATTCAGCAACGATGTTGTAAAAATTTTCAATTAGCACGGCAAAAGGCAGAAAAAAAATTGTATTTGTGGAATACATTGCGTTCTTTTGCTTTAGCTTTTATGGTAGATTCGTGGGACGTTGTGCATGGGCTTATTGCTAAAAAAATCACGTATAAAGTAGTGCTAGATACATGCTAACTAAAATTTAACTGCTGCATCCATTTATGCATTTAACAACTGATACCCGTAAAAACACAACTTAAAACGTTTTGACATCTTTTTTAATAATCAGCCTTAATCTTGGCTACAAGTTGGTTCGAACATCACAAAAAATTAGCTAACTGCCTGAATACACACTCTGTTTAGTATTTAGCTGCGGGAATTGCTGCTTATTTCCAGCCGTAGCCTTGTTAGGACCACGGCAAGTAGGCAAAACCACTTTGGCTTTAAATATGGCCGATCAGAGAGCCAGAATCTATCTTAATTTAGAAAACCCCATAGATGCAGAAAAGTTGCGTAAGCCAATTTTATATTTAAACGCCCACATCAACAAATTAATAATTATTGATGAGGTGCAGCGTTCGCCAGAACTATTACAAATATTGCGTGGAATCATCGATCAAAATCGCCGCAAGGGTAAATCATCTGGTCAATTCTTACTTTTAGGATCAGCTTCGTTAGAATTAATTCGTCAGTCTGGCGAAAGCTTGGCCGGCAAGATTGCTTATGAAGAATTATATCCTTTAAAATGCGCTTGAAGTCTCTAGAAAAGGTTTTTATAAAGCATGTGAAGATATAAAACCACACCGAATTTTTATTGTCTACTCTGGTTCTGAACATTATCAGATTAAACCTAATGTTTAGGCAATAAGTTTATTAGATATATGTAAACTGGTATCGAAAATTAATTAGCCAAGTATACGCCAAATTATTCTCTCAACCACAATGTGCACCGTCACCATTAGAGCATTCCGCGGTAAACTGTAGAGAGTATAATTCTGGAGTATTGGTAAAAATATCCGTCCATTGCACTTTGATCGTGTACACATTCTCATTGCGTGCCGAGACTCGCGTCGCAACATCATCGCAAGTCCAAGCCGTATATGCAGTGCTAGAATCAAAACAAATCTTGATTTCCCCATTAGGTAAGTTATTCGATGCCCACACTCGCATTTCCACTTGATCTATAGTTTGCATGTTTTGTAGTGCCACAATATGATCTGCGCTGTTACCAATGGTCGCGGATGGGGCATAACATGACTCCACATCATCGGCACTATAACAGCGGGTAATATCAGGATTATTTGATAAAGTATCTGCGACCCAATCTGCCACTCCACCAGCATTTGCAACATCATCGTTTAAATCTGTGGCTAAATATCCTAGTCGACCTTGGGCGGTAATATATGGATTGCTCAACATACGTTTGGACATTTCTTCGGCAATTATTGCTGCGGTAACCAAATTGTCCCCTTCCTTAGTAGCTTGCACCGATCTATTTTGCAATGATGCCAATCCTGTAAGTCCAACAGCCATAATAACTGCCGTCACTAAGACTTCAATTAGACCAAACCCCAATCTGTTGTTTATATGTCGCTGCAAAACCCCATCCATTCAAACTTATTCATTGTCTATTATTAAGCATAGCCCGTATGACTAAAATAGGTTTTTGGGGCGCCCACATATTGCGTCAGTTTACATTCTTAATATCCCGCTTATCAGGCCGATCCAATGGAACCAATTAGTAGTTTTTCCCTACTGTTTACTGTGTTAAGATGGCGGATCAGTCAAATTTTGTTGGGGTGTTGGTTTGAGCTTGTCAGTTATTGTTCTGGCTGCCGGTCGCGGCGCACGGATAAATTCTAATAAACCCAAGGTATTACAGCTATTAGCTGGTCGACCTTTATTGCATTATGTATTAGACACTTGCCAACAACTATCCCCAAAGCAAACCATTGTGGTTTGTGGTTATCAAGGCGAAACATTACAACAAAACTGTCAAAACTTTACTGTAGACTGGGCCTGGCAAGAAGAACAACGCGGCACTGGACATGCAGTGCAGTGCGCATATTCAACCTTGGCAGCACCAAGCCAAGTGTTAGTGTTGTGTGGCGATGTGCCGTTGATTAACGTAGCAACACTACAACAGCTATTGGCTAATACCCCTGCAGATTCTTTAGGTATACTTACCGCTAATTTGCCGGATGCCACTGGCTTCGGCCGCATTAAACGTGATGCCAATAAAAAGGTGGTAGGAATTGTTGAACAACGAGATGCCACCCATACCGAGTTAGAAATTAAAGAAATTAATACCGGCATATTAGTCTTACCATATAAGCACTTGGCGGCCTGGTTATCCAAACTACAAGATCAAAATGCACAACATGAATATTATCTAACCGATGTTGTAGCAATGGCCGTAGCCGACAATGTGCCAATTATCACGCAGACCGTTACAGATTTACATGCAATAGCCGGCGTAAATTCACAAAAACAGCTCTCTACCCTAGAAAGAACCTATCAACTTCTCCGCGCTGAAGAATTAATGAACAAAGGGGTTAGATTGTATGATCCTAATAGGTTAGATATCCGCGGCAGCGTTACAGTTGGCACCGATGTAACCATCGATGTAAATGTAATCCTCAATGGCGAGGTGATTTTATACGACGGAGTGACAATTGGAGCAAACTCTATAATCAAAGACAGCGTAATCAATAAAGATACTATCATTCATCCTAACAGCATAATTGACGGCGCAGTTATTGGTGATAACTGTCAAATTGGTCCATTCGCACGAATTCGCCCAGGCACCAAGCTTGGTAGTAATTCTAAAATTGGTAATTTTGTTGAGACTAAAAACACTGTTACCGCCGAAGGCTGCAAAATAAATCACTTAAGCTATATTGGTGACGCAGAAATAGGTAAAAAAGTTAATGTCGGCGCTGGAGTAATCACTTGCAACTTTGATGGCAATAATAAACATCAGACTATTATTGAGGATGATGCCTTTATTGGTTCAAATTGCGAATTGGTAGCACCGGTTAAAATTGGTAAAGGGGCAACGCTAGCCGCTGGCACCACTCTATTAAAAGATGCACCAGCACATGCACTTACCTTAACTAAAAAAATTATGTCTAGTATTATTAATTGGCAACGACCAATTAAACAAAAAGAGGAACTTTAAATTATGTGTGGGATTGTTGGTGCGGTAAGTCAACGCAATGTTGTACCGATATTATTAGATGGATTGCAGCGTTTAGAATATCGTGGTTATGATTCTGCTGGCATTACTGTAATCAATGATCAACAAAAAGTGGATCGTGTGCGCCGCTCTGGAAAAGTACGCGTATTAATCGATGGCGTAGCAGAAAACCGCTTATCTGGTAAAATAGGTATCGCGCATACCCGCTGGGCCACGCATGGCGTGCCAAGCGAAAAAAATGCGCACCCACATGTAGTTGGCGAACGTATAATTCTAGTCCACAATGGTATTATCGAAAATTATCAAAACTTAAAAAACAACTTGCCTGCCGATTTTACTTTTAATTCTGATACTGACTCTGAGGTAATTGCTGCATTAATCTGGCAAGAGGTATCTTTGCAAGCAAAAAATCTATTCACCGCCGTACAGAATGTGGTAAAGCAGTTAGACGGGGCATATGCCATTGCGGTATTAGATGTTCTACAACCAGAAATAATGGTAGTAGCAAGAAATGGTAATCCTGTAGCAATTGGCTTTGGTTTAGGCGAACATTTTGTGGCCTCAGACCCTTTAGCATTACATAAAGTTTCGCAAGAATTTGTATACTTAGAAAATGGTGACATTGCAGAAATTAGCGCTGAACAAGTCAATATTTATAATTTCACCGGCGAAAAAGTTATAAGACAATTACACACTAAACCATTGCACTATGAAATGGCCGATAAAGGTGTATATCGACATTTTATGCAAAAAGAAATTTTCGCCCAACCAGAGGCAATTGCCGCAACAATTAGTGGTCGCATACACAATGGCCATGTTTTAGAGCAAGCATTTGGTAGAAATGCTGCGGAAATTTTTAATCAAGTAAAAAACGTAACCTTGGTCGCTTGCGGCTCCAGTCATTTCGCGAGTCTAGTGGCAAAATATTGGTTGGAAGGTATTGCCGGCATACCTTGCAATGTCGAAATAGCCAGTGAATTTCGTTATCGTAAACGCGCACCAACATCAGGAACTCTGTTCACAGCTATTTCACAATCTGGCGAAACCGCAGATACTATAGCTGCACTAGCTGACATCAAAAATAATGCTGCTGGCTCATATGTGGGTACATTAGCTATTTGTAATGTTGCGGAAAGCACTTTGGTCAGAAACGTGGATTTAACGTTACTAACAAATGCCGGTCCAGAAATTGGCGTTGCTTCTACTAAGGCACTGATGACCCAATTAGTAGGTTTATTTATGTTAACGCTAGTTTTGGGACGCCGCAACAAACTAACCAGCGATCAATCTAGTGAATTCGTGGCGCAATTAAATCATTTGCCGCAAGTAATTAGAGAATATCTACGTTTTGAACCACAAATAAAAAAACTGGCTCCACATTTAGCGAACAAATCTTTCTGTTTATTCTTAGGACGTGGATTATTGTACCCTATTGCTTTAGAGGGAGCGTTAAAGTTAAAAGAGATTTCCTACATTTATGCGCAAGGATATCCTGCCGGCGAGCTAAAACATGGCCCATTGGCACTAGTCGACAAGGACGTACCGGTGGTAGTATTGGCTCCTAACGACCATTTATTACCAAAACTTAAATCTAATATTCAAGAGGTTGAAAGTCGCGGCGGTAAATTATTTGTTATTACTACTAAAGCAACACAAATCCAGCCATCAGAGAATGTGGTTGTTTTAGAAGTCCCAGAAGTAGTAAACAGCCTAACGCCAATGGCATATGTGGTACCCTTGCAATTGCTTGCCTATCACGTTGCCGTTCTTAAGGGTACAGACGTTGATCAGCCGCGCAATTTAGCTAAATCTGTTACCGTAGAATGATATGTGTGGGCGATTTTGTTTAAGCACTAACGCCCCACAAATAACAGAACATTTTGCTTTGCAGAACCCCCCTGTATTAAAACCTCGCTATAACATTGCTCCAGGACAAATAATTCCCGTCATACGCACTGCCAAACAATTAGATTTTTTAACCTGGGGCTTTCGCCCATCCTGGTTAAAGCCAGAACAAAACTCATTTATCAATGCTAGATTAGAAACTATTGCAGAAAAGCCAGCGTTTAAGCAAGCTTTTAAATCACGTCGCTGCTTAGTTATTGCTAATGGTTATTATGAATGGAAATTAATAGGTAAACACAAACAAGCATATTTTATCAGTTTACCACAACAAGAAGTTTTCGCTCTCGCAGCTATTTGGGAACAAGACACTTGTGCAATTATTACTACTATCGCAGCAGCTAATCTAGCACCTTTACATGCCAGAATGCCATTGGTTATACCAACAGCATATTACAACTCATGGCTTAATCATAAAAAACCTATCGATGATCTAGACCTTTATTCACAATCAAATAAACTTATTTTTTCCGCCTCGCCAGTATCAACTAAAGTTAATAACCCACTACATGATTACATTGAATGCACAAAAGCATTGCAATGAGTAGAGACCTTGCTTTTATATAGCTGTCTTGGCATAATCGCCGGCTAACAACTTAAAATTTATAACACGGAGAACTAAATGACGACAAAACAAGCAAAAGCTCGTGTCGCAAAGAAAGTCGCGGATAAAACCAAGATAAAAGTTAATGTTAGAGTAAAAAAAGAAAAAGCTGCGCCAGTAGCAGTTGTACAAAAAGATAAACAGACCAGAATTGAGATTATGCAACATCTTGCAGAACAAACTAACTTAAACAGAGTGCAAGTTGAAAATCTATTTGATGCCTTAAATAACATTATCGCCAGTCACATGAAGAAACGTGGTTCCGGAGAATTAACTATTCCTAAAACAGGTATAAAAATTCGTCGTATTAAGAAAAAAGCCACAAAACAGCGTCGCATGGTTAGCCCATTAACCGGCCAAGAAGTGGTTATAGCCGCTAAACCCGCTCGTTACGCGGTTAAAATCACCGCCCTCAAAACCCTGAAAGCTATGATCGAGCAATAACAGTCTTTGATTGCTGCCGTTTAAAATATTGCCTAGCAATATTTTGAGCGGCATGGCAAAATGCTGTTTAGTATGTACTAAAATGGAAATGATTAGCTAACGATCATAGGTAGCGTGTATGCCAATTGGTTCATTTTCTGAGTTTGTATCTGGTTTTACCTCAGACCATACATATCAAACTGCAAATGCGGTGTCATATGCCAATGACGGTTCTGCCATTTCCGTATCAGGCATGACCTGGAACTTATTTAATAAAGGTCATGATAAAAGCGCCGATCGTGCTTATAGCAACAACCCTTTTAATGTTGAAGAAACCAATCATTTTTATACTTTGCGCAAACGTAACCAACTTAGATTTTTATGGCATCAAATAAAATCCAAAACTATAGATTTCATGGTTTTGCAAGAAGTAGATATTTTCACACAGGATCCATTACCTGATTTTGTCAAAGAATTTTTAGAACAACTTAGAAAGAGCGGCTGGTATACGGTACATACAGATAAATCTGATAATGTCAGAATGCCGTTAATCACCCTATATAATACTGCCAAACTAAGTCTGATTGATAAAAGAGCCTTTTTACCAGGGCACAACAGTAAAAATACCTGTCTAGAAGCTACCTTCAAATACACCAATACTAATTCTGAAATTTGTATTACTAATATGCATCTAGATTACGAGATGGATCACCGTTTAGCCATAATTGAATACCAACAAAAACAAATTGCCGAGAATAAACTCACCATCATCGGTGGTGATGCTAATCATCCTCCAGATAAAGAGTACTATAGCCTGATTGGCGACTTGAATTTGCCAACTAATATATCTCTGCCACATGGCAATGAACAGCCTAGTGATGAAGGCGGGCTATACTTGCAGCGTTTTGATGGGTTTATGATTAGCCCGGCTAACAAGCAATCTAGAGTAGAAATTACCGAAGGCCCAGGTGCTTACTTTAAGTGGATCCCAGCAAATGTACTAATTAAAACCATCCAGCGTAAAAAAGAAGAAAATACACCCTTAGGTAAATATGCAGCCAGAACATTTGATCCAAAACGCGAACGACTTGCGCATATGACTCATATTTCTTTACCGGGCATGCCATGGATTAGAGATAAATACAAGCATTTGCTCATGCAATCTTCCTAGTTTCTACCACCACGTAATTTACGTAAAATACGCAACTGTGCCATGGCCATTACCAATTCATTATGTACTTTCGAGTAATCAATTTGCCCAGCACCGCGCCGACTAATCGAATCTTCCGCAGATTTTTTCGCTGCCAACGCCTCTGCTTCATCAATGTCTGTAGCGCGCATAGCTGCATCAGCTAACACTATAGTGACATTTGGCTGCACCTCTAACATGCCACCAAGAATTACAAAGGCCTCTTCTTGTTCATCTTCCCGTATCACCCACACTGGCCCCGGCATCAATGACGTTAATAATGGTGCGTGCCCAGCTAAAATTTCCATTTCACCATATGCGCCAGTAACAAACAGCTTTTGAGCTGTGCCAGAAAAAATTTCTCCTTCTGCACTGACGATCTCTAAACGAAAACAATTTTTCTTCATAACTATAGTGTTTTAGCCTTTTCTACTGCTTCATCAATAGTACCAACCATATAAAAAGCTTGTTCAGGTAAAGCATCATAGTCACCAGCCACTAAACCTTTAAATCCTTTAATGGTATCCTGCAAGTGTACATATTTACCAGGTGAACCAGTAAAATTCTCTGCGACAAAAAATGGTTGTGATAAAAATCTTTGAATTTTTCTAGCTCTATTTACTACTAGCTTATCTTCTTCGGATAATTCATCCATGCCCAATATCGCAATAATGTCACGTAATTCTTTATAGCGTTGCAACACACCTTGCACCGCACGCGCAACATCATAATGTTCTTGGCCAATTATATTTGGATCTAATTGCCTACTGGTTGAATCTAATGGATCAATCGCCGGATAAATGCCTAACTCTGCAATCTGCCGTGACAATACCACCGTAGCATCCAAGTGTGCAAATGTTGTCGCCGGCGCTGGATCGGTTAAATCATCGGCAGGCACATATACCGCTTGGATCGAGGTGATAGATCCTTTTTTAGTTGAAGTAATCCTTTCTTCTAAAACACCCAATTCTTCTGCCAATGTTGGTTGATAGCCTACTGCTGACGGCATACGGCCAAGCAACGCTGATACTTCTACGCCAGCCAAGATATAACGATAAATATTATCGATGAATAACAACACATCTCTGCCTTCATCTCTAAATTGCTCCGCCATAGTTAAACCAGTAAGCGCTACCCGCAAACGATTGCCTGGCGGTTCATTCATTTGTCCATATACCAATGCTACTTTATCTAATACATTACTTTCTTTCATTTCCATATAGAAATCATTACCTTCTCTAGTGCGTTCACCAACACCAGCGAAGACAGAAAATCCTTGATGCTCATGGGCAATGTTACGAATCAACTCCATCATATTTACGGTTTTACCAACACCAGCACCACCAAATAAACCAACCTTACCACCCTTAGCAAAAGGACAAATTAAATCAATAACTTTTATGCCAGTTTCCAATAATTCTTCTTTAACTGCCTGCTCTTCAAAGCTCGGTGGTTGACGATGGATCGGCAAATTATGCTCGGCGCCAATTGGACCTTTTTCATCAATTGGTCGCCCCAATACATCCATGACCCTACCTAAAGTTTTGCGACCAACCGGCACGCTAATTGGCGCGCCCGTACCTCGCGCTATTTCACCACGCTGCAAACCCTCGGAAGGACCCATAGCGATCGTGCGTACAACACCATCACCAAGTTGTTGCTGTACCTCTAGTGTTAGATCGCGTTTATCCACGTATAGTGCTTCGTATATCCGCGGCACATCAGCACGAGGAAACTCCACATCGATCACCGCCCCTATTACTTGGGTAATTTTTCCAGTCTTCATTTTTACCTCACACCGCTGCAGCCCCTGCAACTATTTCTGCCAACTCTTTGGTAATAGCCGCTTGACGCGCTTTATTGTAAACTAATTTTAAATTTTCGATTAATTCATCTGCATTATCAGAAGCATTTTTCATGGCTACCATCCGTGCCGCCTGCTCACAAGCTACATTTTCTACCGCACCATTATAAATCAAAGTCTCTATATATCTGTGTAACAACACGTCTAACAAACTAACCGCATCTGGTTCATAAATATAATCCCAATTACCGTGCTTAGAATTTTGAGTGTCCATAATCGGCAATAATAATGCTACCTGCGGTTGCTGTACCAAGGTACTAATAAATTTGTTATAACACAAATACACAGAATCAGTCTCACCAGCATCAAAAGCATCCAAGGCCACTTTCATAATGCCGATTAAATCTTGCATTTTAGGCGCATCGCCAATGTTTTTTTTGCTGGCAAACACATTGGCTTTATAATGCACAAAAAAACTTTCTGCACGTTTACCAATGGTACATACTTTTACTACCACACCATTTTTTTCCAATTCGCGCATTTTTTGGATTGCTTCTTTAAATAAATTAATATTTAAACCACCACATAAGCCACGCTCTGAAGAAATAATAATAAAAATTGCTGTTTTTTCTGGGCGTAACGCCAAATAAGAATGTTTATATTCTAGCTGTCCATGTATCAAGTGATTCACCACTTCTTTAACTCTTTGTAGATATGGTCGTGAAGCTTGCATGCGCTGTTGTGATTTGCGCATTTTACTAGCGGCAACCATTTCCATCGCACGCGTTATTTTTTGCGTGCTCTGAATGCTATGAATCTTGGTTCGTATTTCTTTAATGTTTGGCATAGTTTAACGCTATTTCTGCAAAGCTAAATATTCATCTATTACTGCGCGCAATAATTTTTCTGTTTCAGCAGTTAATGCCGCTTCGCGATTTAAAGTTTCAATTACTTCTGGATTAACTTTACGGACATGATTTAATAAATGCTCTTCAAAAATACAGATTTTTTTAACTTCAATGCTGTCCATATAACCATTATCAACCGCAAATAAACTCACTGCCATTTCCCCGATTGATAACGGTGAATATTGCTTTTGCTTCATGATTTCAGTAACTCGCTGCCCACGCTCTAATTGCTTGCGTGTTGCTTCGTCTAGCTCAGAAGAAAACTGAGCAAACGCTGCTAGCTCTCTATATTGTGCCAAGGCCAAACGTATACCACCACCGAGCTTTTTTATCAGTTTGGTTTGCGCAGCACCGCCAACACGGGAAACCGACAAACCGGCATTAATTGCTGGCCGAATGCCAGAATTAAATAAATCTGTTTCCAAAAATATTTGCCCATCGGTAATAGAAATTACGTTGGTTGGCACAAATGCCGAAACATCTCCAGCCTGCGTTTCAATAATTGGTAAAGCAGTAAGAGATCCCGTTTTACCTTTGACTGCACCATTAGTGACTTTTTCTACATAAGCAGCACTAACGCGTGAAGCACGCTCTAATAGACGCGAATGCAAATAAAAAACATCGCCAGGATATGCTTCGCGGCCGGGCGGACGACGTAATAATAAAGAAACTTGCCGATAAGCCCACGCTTGCTTGGTTAAATCATCATAAATAATCAAGGCATCTTCACCGCGATCACGAAAATATTCTCCCATCGAGCAACCGGTATATGGCGCAATATATTGCAAAGCTGCAGACTCAGCGGCCATTGCGGCGACAATTATCGTGTGTTGCATCGCACCATGTTCTTCTAATTTACGCACTACCGCAGCGACTGAGGAAGATTTTTGACCAATGGCTACATAAATACATTTAACGCCAGTATTTTTTTGATTGATGATCGTATCAATTGCAATTGCCGTTTTACCTGTTTGACGGTCACCAATTATTAATTCACGTTGTCCTCTGCCAATTGGTACCATGGTATCGATCGGTTTTAAACCGGTTTGTAATGGTTGTCGTACTGATTCGCGCCAAATAACACCTGGAGCAATCTTTTCAATTGGTTCAGTTAAAGTAGTATTAATTGGCCCTTGCCCATCGATAGGCCGCCCCAAAGCATCAACTACGCGCCCTAGTAATTGTTCACCAACTGGCACACTTAATACTTCACCGGTACAACGCACTCGTTGCCCTTCGTCTAATAATTTCATGTCACCAAGCACCACAGCACCAACAGAGTCTTGCTCTAAATTTAAAGCTACACCATAAATACCATTTTCAAACTCTAAGCGCTCACCATACTTCACCGCATCCAAACCTTGAATACGCACGATACCATCTGCTAAATTTACTATGATGCCCTGATTACTATCCGTAACATTTTGTCCAAATTTTTCTAGCTTGGATTTAATCAGATCACTAATTTCTGTGGCTTTTAATGAAACCTGCGTTACCATAAAATTAACCTTTAATTTTTTAAAAAATTATGCATTGCATGTAACCGTCCAAAAAACGAATCATCTATGACTCTATTGCCGATCTGTGCAACAGCACCAGCAATCAAGCTAGATTCAATATTTTGATACAGAATAACTTCTTTGGCTTTGGTTTTTTGTTTATACATCTCTTGTAAAAACCCTACTGTTTCTGCATCAGTATCTACAGCCAACATTAAGTGCAAAGTAACCTGTCCTGCCGCCTGTTTGCGTAGATTTTCATACATATTAAATAACTCTGGTATAATCAATAAGCGTTTACCACGCGCCAAGATTTTTACTAACGTTCTTCCTTGCTCATTTAATAATTGTGGTGCCAAATCACAAATAAATTCTGCCTTAACATTAGAAGATATGGCTAAATTGCTGATAAATTTTAAACCTTCAGCATCTTGCACTACTGCGGCCAAAAACTGTAACATTTGCGACCACTCTGCTGTAGTTCGTTGTGCTAGCGCTAACGCCAAAATGGCTTTGGCATATGGGCGTGTTACTGTGGTTATATTCGCCATGTTGTCTATCCCAAGTTCTTAGCTAAATCTCGCAACATATCTGTATGATCTTGAGATGAAACGCTACGCTGTAAAATTTTTTCTGCTCCCAAAATTGCAATGTCCACGACTTGCTCTTGCAAGTCACTTTTAGCTTTGCTTACAGCGCGAGCCACGGCAGTATGCCCAGCAGCAATAATATCATCATGCTCTTGTTTAGCTTGCGCACGCGCAGCCTCCAAGATTTTGGTAGCCTCTTTATCAGCCTCTTCCAACAACTTGTAACAATGTGCGCGAGTTTCATGAATTTTGTTTTTTGCTGCTTCTTCAGCATTAGCTAAAATCTTGCGCCCTTCCTCTGCTGCCGCCAAACCATCCGCTATTATTTGTTTACGCGTCTCTAGCTGTGTGCTCAACAATGGCCAAATTACACGCATAGTAAACCAAACAAAGATCGCAAAAGTGATCATTTGTCCAAACAGCGTAGCATTTAAATTCATAAACGCTCCCTACTACGAAGCCATTGCTGGCAAGTATGGCAATAATCCCTTTAAGAATGGGTTCGCAAAAGTAAATAACAATGCCACAGCGACGCCAATCATCGCTACCGCATCTAACAAACCAGCCACAATAAACAAGCGCACTTGTAACTGTGGAATCATTTCTGGTTGTCTGGCCGCTCCCTCTAAGAATTTACCACCTAGAATAGCAAAGCCAATTGCAGTACCAACAGCACCAGAGCTAATTAAAATAGCTACCACTAGCATGGTTGAATTTTGCACACTGGTGATCATTTGTGCTGCTTGCATCTGTACACTCATATCCATTTTATCGCTCCCCCTCTCTAAATATTATAATTAATGTGATGATTCTGCTGAACTTAAATACACAATAGTTAACATCATAAAAACAAAAGCCTGTATGGTAATAATTAAAATATGAAATATCGCCCACAACCCGCCAAGTGGCCATTGGCCCCACCACGGAATTAAGGCTATCAATATAAAAATTAACTCGCCCGCATACATATTGCCAAATAATCGTAAGCCCAAGGATACAGGTTTCGCAAGTTCTTCAATTATTCTTAAGAACACATTGAATGGCATTAACCAAATGCCAAACGGCTTGCAAGTTACTTCCTTTAACACCCCCCAAAAACCTTTACTGGCAAAGTTTACCCACAGCAATAATAAAAAGACTGACAGCGACATAGCCAACGTTAAATTGGGATCTGCAGTCGGCACCACGCGTAAATAACCCACACCCAACCAACCAGCCAACATAGGTAATAGATCAACTGGCAACAAATCCATAAAATTCATTAAGAAAACCCAAACAAAGATCGTCAAAGCTAACGGCGCAATTAATTTGTTTTTACCATGATAGGTATCAACTACTTGTTTATTGATCATTTCTAATAACATTTCTATGGCATTTTGCCAGGCGGATGGCACCCCCGCCGTAGCACGTCTAGCTACCAAATAAGCGCCAAGCAAAAAGGTGCCACCGAGGAGCCAGGAAATAATTAGGGTATCTAAATGCAAAGTCCAAAAGCCTTGGCCAACTGTCAGGTGAGTTAAGTGATGAACAATATATTCAGAACTGGAAGTACCCGCCATTATTTACGCCTTATAACTACACGTTTGGTTGCCAACCAAAAAAAGTAATACATAACGCGCGCTAATTCTAAAAGCAAAAACGCGGCAAAAAGTTTTTTAACTTGGATATTTGGCAACCGCAAAAATAAACTCAGCAACAATGCCAACCCCACAAATTTTAATACTTCACTAAAAAAAACGAATCTAAGGAAACTTTTCGGCTTTGCCGTCACACGATAAAAAAACAATTTATAAAAAAACAAGTTTGGTAATACACTAGCTAACACGCCAAGCATTATACTAAACATTATAGCTCTATTCCAAGCTCTCTTGCATAATGTGTGCCAAGATACCATCTAGCTCATCTAAGCTATTGTATTTGATTAACAAGCGCCCTTTATCTTTAGAAGCTTGCACAATCTTCACTTTGCAGCCAAGACGATCCGTTAATTTAGATTCTAAACGACGAATATTAGGATCTATTGCGGCTTTGCTAGAATCACTGTTATTGGTACCAGCCAAGGTTCTCTGCACCAAAAACTCGGTTTCACGCACCGAAAGACGACGATTTACTATTTCCCTAGCGATAGCACTTTGTTGCGCGCCCTGTAACCCCAATAGTACCTTAGCATGCCCTAACTCTATATCATAGTTTTCTAATAAACGTTTTACATCTGGGCGTAAATTTAGTAACCGCAGCAAATTAGTAATGGTTGTACGCGATTTACCAACCGCAGCGGCAATGCGCTCATGAGACAGGCCACATTCAGTACCCAAGCGATCTAATGCTATAGCCTCCTCTAAAGGGTTAAGATTTTCTCGTTGGATATTCTCAATCAAGGCGATCGCAAACGCGGCCTCATCAGTTACGTCTTTGACAATAACTGGCACCACGCCTAAACCAGCTAATTGCGCCGCGCGCCAGCGCCGTTCACCAGCAATAATCTCGTAGCCATTATTCCCCGTGCTACGCACTACTATCGGCTGCAGAATACCTTGTTCTTTGATAGAGTTAGCTAATGCCTCTAATTCGCTTTCTTGAATTGTGTTACGTGGTTGAAATTTACTAGGATGTAACTTCTTGACATTAATTTCGACAAAACCAGCCACCACCTTAGTTTCCGGTTGTGCAGCTGGCATGGATATTTTATTTAAATCTAAAGTTTCTGCTAACAATGCATCTAGGCCGCGATTCAAACCACGCTTTTTAGTCGTCATATTTTCTGCCCTTAATCTCAAGTTTACACTGGCGCTGTCGCCAGATCATTAACCATGCGTGCTTGTTTTACCACCTCACCAGCTAGAGCCAAATACGCCGTAGAACCACGCGAAGCTTTATCATACAACAAAACTGGCACACCATGGCTTGGTGCCTCGGCTAAACGCACATTGCGCGGAATAACCGTCTTATAAACTTTGCTACCAAAATGCGACTTGAGCTGTTTCGCTACATCTTGCGCTAAACGGTTGCGAGGATCATACATAGTTTGCAAGATGCCTTCTATATGCAAACCAGGATTAATTGGTTTAACTTGCTCCATAGTTTGTAACAACGCTGATAGGCCTTCCAAAGCATAATATTCACACTGCATTGGAATTAATAAAGAATTCGCTGCAACCAAGGCGTTTAAAGTCAGCATATTTAATGACGGCGGACAATCCAAGAGAATGAAATCATAATTAGCAGTAATCTGCGCTAATGCTTGTTTTAGTCTTTGCTCGCGTTGTGGTTGATTAATCAACTTAATCTCTGCTGCTGTTAAATCTCCATTGGCTGGCAATAAATCATAGCCAGCTGGCGTGGCTTTATTGATCACTTCACTAATATCTACCAACCCTTGCAGTACATCATTGACAGTGGCTTGTAAAGTATTTTTGTTTACCCCACTGCCCATGGTAGCATTGCCTTGCGGATCTAAATCCACCAGCAAAATTCTTTGTTTTATCGCAAATAATGATGCAGCTAAATTAACACTGCTAGTAGTTTTACCTACTCCACCCTTTTGGTTGGCAAGGGCAATGATTTTGCTCACTTGATTTTATCCTTATTGATTTTTAAGAACACCAGACAACGTTCACCATCCACATCAGGAACCGCAACGGTTGCTATGTCTATTATTTCTGCCCATGGCGGCAACTGTTGTTGCTCTGCTAATACTAACTCTTGACGGCCTTTCATGGCTACAATTTTTGTCTGTTCATCAGCAATATTTACAATTAATTTTACAAAATCGCCTAAGCTAGCAAAGGCTCGTGAGACAATAACATCAATTGGCGAACTTATCTGCATCTGCTCTATGCGTGTATGCTGACAAACAACATTGGGTAATTGTAATAAACTCACCGCCTGTTGTACAAAATTAATTTTTTTTTGTTGACTATCTAATAAGGTAAAGCTAGCAGATGGTAACGCAACAGCTAAGGGCAACCCAGGTAAGCCAGCGCCAGTACCAACATCAAATACAGTCGCAGCATCGGCTATAAATGGCAATAAACTCAAACTATCTAGAATATGCACGGGGATAATTTTTTCAACTTTGCGAACCGCGGTTAAGTTATACGCTTGGTTCCATTTCTGCATCAGATGCACGTATGCTAACAGTTTTGTTGTTGCATCATGTGGCAACCTAAGCCCCATTTGTTGCAAGCCATGTTCTAGTACGATTAACTGTGCTGCATCATTCAAAAGCGTATTCGCCTTTTTTCAAGAAAATTAATAATAACGAAATTGCTGCTGGCGTCACGCCGGATATGCGTGCAGCCTGACCGATAGTTTGCGGTTTGGTTTTGCTAAGTTTTTCAACAATTTCATTCGACAACCCTGAAATACGTTTATAATCAAAATCGGCAGGAATTGCTAGATCTTCATTTTTTTTACTGCGTAAAATATCTTCTTCTTGTCGTGCAATATAACCAGCATACTTAACTTGAATCTCTACTTGTTCGGCAACATCTGGCATAACGCCAGCAACCAAATGTGCATAATTAATGCTTGGGCGCTTCAGTAGATCATAAAAACTATATTCACGATCAATGATCTCACCTGTCTGCTGTTGCAACAGTTCCGCAGCCGGTGTTTGTGGATGAATAAATAATTTCTTTAATTTTGCCAGCTCTGTTGTTATTGCTTCACGCTTGCAACTAAAAACCTCCCACTGCACAGCAGAAACTAAGCCCAAATCATGCGCAACACTAGTCAAGCGCAAGTCGGCATTATCTTCACGCAAAGTTAGACGGTATTCTGCGCGAGAAGTAAACATGCGATATGGCTCCAAAGTGCCATTGGTAATTAAGTCGTCAATTAACACCCCAATATATGCTTCACTACGCTTCGGATACCAACCGGCTTTACCTTGCGCTTTAAGTGCGCTGTTAATTCCTGCGATCAGCCCTTGCGCTGCAGCCTCTTCGTAACCAGTAGTACCATTAATTTGTCCAGCAAAGAATAAACCTTCGATAATTTTAGTTTCTAAAGTAGCTTGCAGATCGCGCGGATCAAAGAAATCGTACTCAATGGCATAACCAGGACGAGTAATGTGCGCCTTTTCTAAACCAGGAATGGAGCGCACAAAAGCTAACTGCACATCAAATGGCAAGCTATTGGATATTCCATTTGGATACACTTCACCCACATCAAGACCTTCTGGCTCAATAAATACTTGATGCGAATCTCTATGCGCAAATCTTACTACCTTGTCTTCAATCGATGGACAATAGCGCGGCCCAATACCTTCGATCATGCCACCATACATTGCCGAGCGCGACAATTGTGAACGAATGATTTCATGTGTATGCTCAGTAGTTTTAGCAATATAACAATTAACTTGTTGCGGATGCTGAGCAACATGCCCCATGAAAGAAAACACTGGTAATGGTGTATCGCCAGGCTGCGGTATTAAAACAGAATAATCTATGCTTTTAGCATCAATGCGCGGTGGCGTACCAGTTTTTAATCTACCAACTCTAAATGGTAATGCGCGCAAACGTTGCGCTAAGGGAATTGATGGCGGATCACCAGCACGACCGCCACTCATATTTTTGTCCCCAACGTGAATTTTACCGTCCAAAAACGTTCCTGCTGTTAAAATTACACTAGTGGCATAGAATTTAATCCCTTGATTGGTAACAACACCTTGCACACGATTGTTATCGACAATTAAATCATCAACCGCCTGCTGAAATAGTTGTAAATTTGCTTGCTGCTCAACCGCAGCCCGAATAAATTTTTTATACAGAGAGCGATCTGCTTGCGCACGAGTAGCACGCACTGCGGGGCCTTTACTGCTATTTAAAATACGAAAGTGGATGCCAGCATGGTCAGCCGCGCGCGCCATAATGCCACCCATCGCGTCGATCTCTTTAACCAAGTGTCCTTTACCGATACCACCAATGGCTGGATTACAAGACATTTGGCCTATTGTTTCGATATTATGCGTTAATAATAAAGTTTTAGCGCCCATACGACTAGCTGCTAATGCCGCCTCGGTGCCAGCATGGCCGCCCCCTATAACAATTACATCATAGTGTTCTGTATAATTCATTCTTATTTACCAATACAAAATTCTGCAAAAATGCGCCCCAACAAATCATCCGCAGTGAATACGCCGGTTATTTCACTTAACACCATTTGCGCTTGACGTAACTCTTCTGCCAACAATTCACCGGCTTTGTTTTTTTCTAGGCATTCCTTGCCAAATAACACACATCGCTCTGCTCGTTGTATAGCATCCAAATGGCGTCGTCGCGCTAAAAAGTTTCCGGCTTCAGCATCATAATTTAAACCAGCCAAGGATTTGATCTCTGAGCGCAATAACTCTAAACCAAGGCCAGTGTTTGCGCTTAACGCTACCACCGTATGATCTGCTAGTCGTGCGACATGTGACGTTATATTGGTACAATCTATTTTATTGTATACAACGATTATTCTTGCCCCTGATTTATAATCTTGCTGCAGCGTTGAATATATATTCGCTAGTTCTGTAATTGCGTGTTTAGTTGCATCAACCACCAGTAGCACGAAATCAGCGGATTGTAATGCTTGCTTGGCACGCTTAATCCCTTGCTGTTCAACGATATCTGTTGTATCACGAATGCCAGCAGTATCAATAACATTTAACAATACGCCATCTAAATTAATACTGGCCTTAATTGTGTCGCGTGTAGTCCCGGCAATTGGTGTAACAATCGCGGTTTCTTCTTGTGTTAGAGCATTAATTAGGGTTGATTTACCAGCGTTAGGTTCACCAGCAATTACTACCGTAATGCCCTCTTGCAACAATACGCCCCGTTGTGCTTGTGTTTGAATTTCATCTAGTTGTTGCAACAAATAATTTATCTTTGTGATTATATGTGCATCTGCCAAAAAATCTATTTCTTCTTCTGGAAAATCTATGGCTGCCTCAACATATAATCGCAGCTTGATTAATTCCTCAACTAGAAAATTAATGCGAGACGAAAACTCCCCTTGCAAGGAGCGCACCGCTGCTGCAGCAGCTTGTTCGGTATTAGCGTTAATCAGTGCTGCCACTGCCTCTGCTTGCACTAAATCTATTTTATTGTTTAAAAATGCACGCTCGCTAAACTCCCCTGCGCGAGCCAATCTAGCGCCCAACTCCACAACACGTCGCAATAGTAAATCTAACACAACCGGCCCGCCATGCGCCTGCAACTCTAAAACATCTTCGCCGGTAAATGATTTGGGGGCTGCAAAGAATAGACTCAAACCAGAATCGATAATCTCGCCACTTTCTTTTAAAAATTTAGTAAATGTTGCCGCGCGCGGCTGGAGTGATTTTTTAGTTAACGCTAGACAAATCTGCTGACAGGCCGGGCCAGAAACTCTAATAATACCGACGCCCCCGCGTCCAGGCGGCGTCGCTATAGCAACAATCGTGTCGCTCATTTTGCTTGCGCGTCAATTTTGCGCGTGATCATCCATTGTTGCAAAATTGATAAAAGATTATTCACCACCCAATACAAAACTAAACCGGCAGGAAATTGCAAAAACAAGAAAGTAAAGAACAGCGGCATAAACATCAGCACTTTAGCTTGCATCGGATCTGGCGGAGCTGGATTTAAGCGCTGCTGCACAAACATACTCAAGCCCATGATGATCGGTAACACATAGTATGGATCTTTAAGGGACAAATCTTTAATCCATAAATAAAATGGTGCTTGTCGCAACTCAACACTTTCCAATAGCACATAATATAAAGCAATGAACACTGGGATCTGAATCAATATCGGCAAACAGCCACCTAAAGGATTTACTTTTTCTTTACGATACAACGCCATCATTTCTTGACTAAACTTTTGGCGATCTTCACCATAACGTTGCTTTAAGGCTTCGATCTTTGGTTGCACTTTGCGCATGTTGCCCATTGATTTATAGCTGCTAGCGGAAAGCTTATAAAATAAAGCCTTGATAATTATCGTCGTAGCAATAATTGCTAACCCCCAATTACCCAAAACCTCATACATGGTTTTTAACAACCAAAATATTGGTTGGCATAAAAACCATAACCAACCGTAATCAATTGTTAACTCTAAACCTGGTGCGACATTTTTTAATTTTTGCGCAACTTCAGGGCCAGCATAAATCTTCGTTTCAATGGTTTCTTGCATACCAGGGGCAATCTTTTTGGCTGCGCTAACGAACGTTATGCCAAATATGTCGCCACCAAAATCTTCGGTCTGAAAATAATTTTTTTCATCTACCGCCGGCACAATCGCACTAGCAAAATAGTGCTCAACCATTGCTGCCCAGCCACCAACAACATTTTCCTTAAGATCTTTCTTTTGCATGTCAGCAAAAGAAATTTTTTGATAACGTTTTTCTGGAGTATTAATTGCTGCGCCAGTATATGTGCGCATCGCACTAAAAAAACCGCCGTTATTCTCAATCGGTGCGCTGCGTTTAATGCGCGCAAATGGGCTAGCAGAATACTCTAGCGCACTGCGATTGTTTATTATGTAATGAACACGAATGTCATAACTGCCACGTGTAAAAATAAAACGCTTAGTTATACTCACACCGGTCTTGGTTACAAAATGCATATCGACATTCAATATGCTTTCACCATCATCCATCACGACATCATTCTGATTGATGCTATAAAGTTGCCTTCCAGATGCGGCAGAATCGGGGCCTAATTCATTTAATAATCCAGACTGTATAACATAAAAGCGATCACGCGCTTCATTCAATAAAACAAAACCATCCGATGATCCAAGCTCTGCTGGATATTTAGGTAAATTTATATAGACCAGATCACCACCCAAGCGATCGATCTTCAGATTGAATACATCAGTTTTTACGTTGACAATCCTTGCTGGATCTATGGTTGCTAATGCTGGCGGATCAACTAGCACTACTTCTTTTTCTTCTCGCGCAGCAGAAGGCAAATCTATGGCGCCCTTTTCTTTGCTGTCAACAACACTACTGGCTGTTGCCGTGCTATCTATTTTTTTGAGCATCCGCTCTTCTTGCCAGCTGTTGTATAATAACAAGGCTATAACCACAATCACTGACAACAAACCCAAACGTATATTTTGCTTATCTAACATTTTTTTCAACTTAAAAATAAAACCAGGCCCAATTAATTATCCGCATCAGGAACAGGATCATACCCACCCCCGCCCCATGGATGACAACGTAATAAACGCTTAATGCACAAAACTGTGCCTCGTCCGGCTCCAAATCTTTCTATCGCTTGCAACGCATATTGCGAGCAAGTTGGATGATACCGGCAGGCGCCAGAGCACATGCTACTTAGTGTGTAACGATATAGATGGATTGGAAGAACCGCTAGCCTTTGCAACACTCTTAAAAACTCCGGCAACATTTAACACCGACGGCTGGATAACAATAAAGTTTTTCTTGATCACCACAACAATATCCAACCCTTGTAGCGTATTTTTTTCTTGCCGAAACGATTCGCGCACCGCCCTTTTAAGTTTATTTCTAGCCACAGCTAAACGGACATTTTTCTTGGAGACTACAATGCCTAGCCTGGCCAGCGATGACTCGCCGCGACGAGCAAAAACCGACACAGCAGCAAGGCGCTTGGTATAGAAAGGTTCAGCAAAAACCCTGCTAAAGCTCTCCCGCCCACTCAGTCGGTTTGCTAAGAAAAACCCTTGCGCTTTTATGCTGAAATCCTCTTCCTGCCCTTGCTACGTCTAGAATTTATTACTCTTCTGCCACCAACGGTCTTCATTCTGGCTCTAAAACCATGTTTTTTCTTGCGTTGTAGCTTTCCTGGTTGATATGTTCTTTTCACGAAATCCTCGCTTAGTTCTCAAACACAAAATATTTTGTTCTCAAGGCATGAAATTTACTCAATCTATAGTTATCTGTCAAGATTTTGGCCAAGAATTTGTATAAAATTATGCTCCCTTATATTAATTAAATCTTATTTTTTTCTAAGATCTTATAGCTATTATTATGCCATAAGTTTTATGTGCATAAGCATGTTTTTTGCCTAAAAAACAAAACGTTAGCTGTCTTTTTTGTATGTGCATAGCCGTCTGCTAAGGCTTTGCATAATTTGTGGATAACAGACAAAATAAGTTTTTTGTGGATAACTGTTGCACTTATGCACTGCTAGCTCTATAGGTTAAACAAAGTTTTTCCACAACAAAAACTTTAAACAAGGCATTTACCAAAATAACTATCTTTAATTTTGCTAATAATAAAAATATTATTTCTTCTTAGATCTTTTATGATTATAGTTATGATACAAGATTTCTGTTGATAAGTGCAGTTTTGTTTTTATATTCAAAATGTTATGCGGCATAAGAACATGTTGGTTGTGTCGAGTTTTCTTTGTGTGCAGATTGTGGATAAAAAAAAATTGCTTTTTGGGTGTGAATAACAGTAGACTTTTTCCACAGGTAAACGAGTGCGAAATTAACAGATAATCAACAACAAATTACCGCGCGCGATCTAATTATACAGATGACTTTACATAGAATTTTAAAGGGGAATTATCGTTTCTAGCGTGATAACAAGAGATCTTGATTTATCTCTTTGGCCGCGGTGCTTGCAGCGTTTACGCGATGTCATCCCGCAGCAACAATTTAGTCAATGGATTAGCCCCCTGCAAGCTGAGTATGGCGAAGAGGGCTTGGTTATTTTTGCCCCCAATCAGTATGTTTTGGATGGCATTAAGCAGCAGCTTTGGCCAATTATTGAGCGAGTCGTTTATGACGTAACCGGTGGTAGCGGGGTTAGAGTATCTTTGATAGTTGGTGCGCTTGGCGTGAGCAATGCAGGTATCTCAATTAAGACAGATGCCGAGCTACCAGCGGCCGTTGTTGAGCATCAAAGCAACCTCAATGTAAATTTTACTTTTGAAAATTTTGTTGAAGGAAAATCTAATCAGTTAGCTAAAGCGGCAGCGTTTCAAGTTGCAGCTAATCCTGGTGCTGCATACAATCCATTATTTTTATATGGTGGAGTAGGGCTGGGCAAAACTCACCTCATGCATGCGATAGGCAACTTGATTTGTAAGAGCAATAAGAATGCCAAAGTTGTGTATTTGCATTCGGAGCGCTTTGTTGCGGATATGGTGCGCGCGCTACAAAGCAATGCCATTAATGAGTTCAAACGTTATTATCGCTCGGTAGATGCTCTGCTAATTGATGACATACAGTTTTTTGCCGGCAAAGAGCGTTCACAAGAGGAATTTTTTCATACATTTAACGCGCTGCTAGAAGGGCAGCAGCAAATTATTTTAACTTCCGATCGCTACCCCAAAGAAATTAACGGCATAGAGGAAAGATTAAAATCTCGCTTTGGTTCTGGTCTAACTGTGGCGGTGCAGCCGCCAGAATTAGAGACTAGAGTAGCAATTCTAATCAACAAAGCAGAACAAAGTAAAATTCATTTGCCGCACGAGGTAGCGTTTTTTATTGCCAAGAGAATTCGTTCTAACGTGCGTGAACTAGAGGGAGCTTTAAAACGAGTGATTGCCAATGCGCATTTTACTGGTAGTGAAATAACGCAAGATTTTGTACAAGAGGCATTAAAGGATTTGTTGGCGGTGCAAGAAAAGTTGGTGTCGATCGACAACATTATGCGCACGGTAGCAGAGTACTATAAAGTTAAAGTTGCTGATTTGTTATCGAAGCGGCGTAGTCGCTCGGTAGCAAGGCCGCGGCAAGTTGCGATGGCCTTATGTAAAGAGTTAACCAATCATAGCTTGCCAGAAATTGGTGACGCTTTTGGTGGTCGAGATCATACTACAGTGCTACATGCGTGCAAACAAATTAAACAGTTAAGGGCTTCTACTGCAGATATAGCGGAAGATTTTTCTAATCTGCTGCGCATTTTATCAACCTAGGCGAGGTGATTAGTATGCAGTTTTCTATTTTGCGCGAAACATTATTGAAGCTGTTGCGTTTGGTTTCTGGCGCGGTTGATCGTCGTCAACTACAAAACCCGATTTTATCTAATGTATTATTAAATGCGACAGATGGATGGTTGTCTATTACTGCCACAGATCAAGATGTTGAATTGATAGCGCGGGAGCAAACACCAGGGATTGTTTTGCCCGGTAAAATAACTACATCTTTTCGCAAATTAAATGATATCTGTAAAGCTTTGCCAGATGGGGCTGAGCTGCGTATAGAAAAACAAGATGATCGCATGCTAATTAAAGCAGGGCGCAGTCGTTTTGTGCTGGCAACGCTGCCGGCAGAAAATTTTCCTGATGTACAACAATTATCTAAAGATAAAGCTATTTGTGTATTTAGTGTGTCGAAAAAACAATTTGCTTGGTTAGTATCCAGAACTGCCTTTGCGATGGCAGAACAAGATGTGCGTTATTTTTTAAACGGCATGCTGCTGGAAGTAAAACAAGATAAATTAATTTCAGTTGCTGCTGACGGCCACCGTTTGGCGATGAATTATATTGCTTTACAAGATCACAATGGTGCCTTTGCGCGCGTTATTGTACCGCGCAAAGGCGTGCAAGAAATCATGCGTATAATTGACGATATTGATGGAGATCTACTTTTTACAGTTAGCTCTAGCCATATTCAAATACAAAGCGCTGGCGTGACAGTAACTTCTAAATTGTTAGATGGTAAATTTCCTGATTATGAGAGAGTAATTCCGCGCGATGGCAATAAAGTGGTGATTGGCGAACGTGAAAAACTTAAAGAGGCTTTTCATCGTGCTTCTGCTTTGTTTAGTGAAAAATTTCGGGGGGTGCGATTACATATGTCGCCAGAACGAATGCGAGTGTTAGCCAGCAATGTCGAGCAAGATCAGGTAGAAGAAGATTTAGAAGTAGAATATCAGGGCCAAGAATTAGAGGTGGGGTTTAATATTCGTTACTTGCTGGATTTCTTATCTGTGGTACAGTCTGAGCTAGTGCGTTTTACCTTTAGTGATGCCAATAAAAGCACGCTAATCGAAGAGGTTGGTGAGGGCGTCAAGGGCGCTTATGTGCTCATGCCGATGCGTACTTAATTTGTTACTTTAACCGCACCTAAGAGGTACTGGCCCGCCTCCTTGGTAATCTTGCATGTATATGCAAGTGCAAGCGCTAGGCAAATAGGCTGTAGGCATATTATTTGCCGCACCATTCCAAATGCCACATGGGAACAAAATTTGATTTTTAGTGGTATTAATTGACACCGCTACCCTAAAAACGTTTGTCGCGCCAAAGTTGAGAGAGGGGCTTAACATTCCTTGTAGGAGCACTGTAGCTTTGTCGCTATCGTTGTTGGCTGAAGATTTTGGAAGGTATGATATTTGACAAACCGCCAGGTTGGCAATGGGCACGTTTTCTGTGCAGGAGCCTGGGGCAGTGTTGCCTGAAGTTACAGTTGTGCCAGCAAAATCTATCGAGGCGGGCCAGGAGCCGGTTTGTTGATACTTCGTAGCCAATTGTTGTGCAAGCCCTTGTAGATAATTGTGCACGTTAGTAATTGCTACCCTGGTTTTATATGTTTTGTAAGCTGGGATTGCCACCGCAGATAATATTGCTAGAATGGAGGCTACTACGAGAACCTCTATCAGAGAAAAAGCTTTTAGTAGCATACCGATTATCCTCTTATCCTCGTCGTTGACAGTTTTTAAGTATAGATAATACGGTTATAAGTACACCATAAAATTGCGCCAAAAGCCATAATTTGGTACTATTTACGGGTATTTTGTCATCCCGCAAAACAGGGTGTTAGTTTTCAAACATGTGTGTGCGCTTAAATAAATTAGAGCTGTCTAATATTAGAAATTTGCGTACAGTAAGCCTAGATCTTGGGGGGCGGTTTAACGTCTTTACCGGGGCTAACGGGAGTGGTAAGACTAGTTTATTAGAGGCTGTCCACTTGCTAGGATTAGGGCGCTCCTTCCGTGCCAAGTCCATGCAACAGATTATTTCTTTTGGCGATAATCAATGTTTGGTTAGAGCAAAATTAGCGGCATCTGGCACACAATTACAGGACACGTGGTTGGCGATAGAGCCGGCGGTTGGCCGTTCTGCACAATATAGGATCGGTGAAAATAGCGAAAAATCTGCAGCGGCAATCACCAAAATTTTGCCAATGCAGCTAATAGACGTAAATAGTCATGTGCTATTGGAAGGCGGGCCCAGTTATCGTCGGCAATTGATTGATTGGGGAGTGTTCCACGTGGAACACTCTTTTCTGCAGGCCTGGCGTTTATTGCAACGAGCAATGAAGCAACGTAATGCGGCCTTGTATTTGCGGCAAATGCCAGCAGAAATTTGGGATGAGACATTTGTTAAATATGCAGACATTGTGGATTGTGCGCGAGCCAGTTATGTACAAAGATTTGCACAGATTTTTAGCAACTTATTAGCAGAAATGCTGGGGTGGATGGATTTAACTGTACGTTATAATCGTGGTTGGCCGACTAATCAAGATTTAAAAGAGGTGCTAGCGAGATCTAGTTCCAGAGATTTAGGTTGTGGTTACACTACGGCTGGCCCGCATCGTGCCGAAGTAGAGTTTTTGTTAAACAATAAGCCAGCACGTGAAGTTCTATCGCGCGGACAAATAAAGATCTTTGTCTGCATTATGTTGTTAGCCAGGATATATTTGCTGCCATACAAACAGAGTATTTTTTTAATTGACGATTTACACGCTGAATTTGATAAAAAAAATTGTAAGTTGTTTATTCATGCATTAGAAAAAATGGAGTGTCAGGTGTTTATAACTGGAATAGAAGCAGATTTGTTGCGCGAAAGATTATTTGGTTGTGATGCGAAAATGTTCCACGTGGAACAAGGTTCAATTAATGAATGCGTGGCGTAATGCTGCAAAAAGAAGGTTGATATGAATGTAAAAACTGATTCTGAATATAATTCATCGAGCATTAAGGTTTTAAAGGGCCTTGATGCTGTGCGAAAACGTCCTGGAATGTACATTGGCGATACAGATGATGGTACAGGACTGCATCATCTGGTTTTTGAAGTGGTGGATAACTCCATAGACGAGGCGTTAGCTGGTTATTGCTCACAAATAGATGTTATTTTGCATGTTGATGGTAGTGTCACTGTAAAAGATAATGGTCGTGGCATCCCGGTAGATATGCATGAAGAAGAGGGGCGCTCAGCTGCGGAAGTTATTCTAACGGTGTTGCATGCCGGTGGTAAGTTTGATGCTAATTCATACAAAGTTTCTGGTGGTTTGCATGGCGTAGGCGTTTCGGTTGTAAATGCGTTATCAGATAAGCTGCATTTGAAGATTAGACGCGATGGTAAATTATATGAGCAAGATTATCAGTTAGGCGATCCTGTGGCGCCATTGCGTGAAACTGGTAAAACCGATGGTCGTGGTACAGAAATAACTTTCATTCCAAGCCAAACAATATTTAGTCAAATCAACTTCAGTTACGACATACTTGCAAAGAGGTTGCGCGAGCTGTCATTCTTGAATTCTGGTGTTTGCATTAATTTATATGATGAGCGTGCTGGTGGCAAAGAAGATCTTTTCAAGTATGAAGGTGGTTTGCGCGAGTTTGTTAAGCATTTAAATAAAAACAAAGCCATTGTGAATGAAGATATTTTCTATTTTCAGGCAGAACAACAGAATATTGTGGTTGAATTAGCTATGCAATGGAACGATGGTTATCAAGAAAATATGTATTGTTATACCAACAATATTCCACAGCGCGATGGCGGCAGCCATTTGGCTGGCTTTAGAGGCGCCTTAACTCGAACTTTAAATGCCTATATCGAGCAAGAGGGGTTGGCAAAGAAATCAAAGGTCTCTATAACTGGCGATGATGCGCGCGAAGGATTGACGGCTGTTCTCTCCGTAAAGGTGCAAGATCCAAAGTTCTCCTCACAAACTAAGGATAAATTGGTTTCTTCTGATGTTAAACCGGTAGTTGAGGCTTTAGTTGGCGACAGATTTCAAGCGCATTTGCTGGAAAAACCGGCAATGGCCAAAGCTATCGCGATGAAGTTGGTTGATGCGGCGCGTGCCAGAGAAGCGGCCCGTAAAGCGCGAGAAATGACCAGACGTAAGGGGGCTCTGGATATTGCTGGTTTGCCAGGCAAATTAGCCGATTGCCAAGAAAAAGATCCGGCTTTTTCAGAGTTATTCTTAGTAGAGGGTGATTCTGCGGGTGGTTCAGCTAAACAAGCGCGTGATCGCCGTACACAAGCAATTTTGCCTCTAAAAGGCAAGATCTTGAATGTAGAAAAGGCCCGATTTGATAAGATGTTGGAAAGTGCGGAAGTGGGAACATTAATTACCGCTTTAGGTACTGGAGTGGGGCGTGATGAATATACGCCAGACAAAGCACGCTACCATAACATTATCATCATGACTGATGCTGATGTGGATGGGTCACACATTAGGACGCTGCTGTTAACCTTTTTCTATCGGCAAATGCCAGAATTAATTGAAAGGGGGTACATTTATATTGCGCAACCTCCTTTGTATCGAGTACAAAAAGGCAAGCAGGTAAGTTATGTTAAAGATGATAAGTCATTAGAGAATTTTTTAACCAATATAGCTTTAGATGGCGCTAATTTGTACGTGAGTGCTCATGCTCCAGCAATCAGTGGTTCCGGGCTAGCAAAAATAGTTGAACAGTATCGTTTAGAAATGAATACTATTCAAAGGTTGGTGCGTCGTTATCCGGAAACGATCTTAGAGGCGTTGATTTACACGCCAGAGTTAGATCTTACACGCCTGCGCGATCACTCGTTTATGCAGCAATGGGTAGCGAACTTGCAGCGATTTGTCGACAACAAGCAGCAATCAGAAGTAATCATGTATAAATTGAGTTTGCAAACCTCAACTGAACAGGAAGCTTTTTTACCTATGGTTACTGTTTTGGCGCATGGAGCTGAGACGGCATATACATTTTCTAGCGATTTCTTTGCCTCACCAGAATATCGTGGTCTGGTTAGTCTTGGTCAAGTATTAAATGGTTTATTGGAACCAGGGGCATATGTTGTGCGTGGTGATAAAAAACTAGCGATAACCGAGTTTAAAGAAGCCTTAGAATGGCTAATGAGTGAAGCTAAAAAAGGCCAAATGATACAACGCTACAAAGGACTAGGTGAAATGAATCCAGAACAGTTGTGGGAAACAACGATGGATCCATCTATCCGGAGGATGCTACAAGTAAAAATTGAAGATGCAGTGGCAGCTGATGGCATTTTTACTACCTTAATGGGCGACAATGTGGAAAGCAGACGTGATTTTATCGAAGCAAATGCTATGCAAGTGGGAAATTTAGATATTTAGCCATGGCGGTCTTATCCTGGGTGTACTAAGCTGTACTTGGGGGTATGGTTAATGCGAGTAAAAAACCTATGCGTACTACTGATAGTATGGCTAATGTTTGTACCGAATTTATTTGCTGAGGATGTGGTAAGAATTCCACCACCAGCGGATGTTTCCATACCGGAGCCAGGTACTGATAATGGAGATCCGCAGCTACCTGCAGATATTGATCCAGAAGCAGAGCCGCCAGCAGAGATTCCCACTCCGGATGCCCAAACTTTGGGTTCACCAACAGGCACTGACGTGCGTACCAGACAAGATCGCTATATGCAAGAAAAATGTCATGTGTTAGATGCTGATGGCAATGGCCTAATCAAACCATATCGAGCAGATTCTGGCATTAATTTAGAAGGGGATGCCAATGCTTGGATTTGGGTACCGTATGGTGAATGCAAAAAAATTAATGCCGGAGATTTTCGTGGGGTATCGCGAGAAATTCGCGATAAGATAGAGCCATCTAATATACGTGATGCTCAGACTCTGGAGTAACTAGCAATTTTCTTTACAGTTTATTTAATCTTTAAATAATACCTGGTGCCTTTAAGTTCTCCAACTTTATAAAAGGCTCCCAAGGTTACCAACTCCTGTAAATCACGCGTTGCTGTGGCGCGCGATGTTTTGGTTATCGCAATATAATTTTCTGCACTTAAACCACCTGTAAACCCATCTATACCCTCGCGAAATATTCTACTAAGAACTTTATTTTGACGAAAGTTTAATTGATTTTTTAATTTATCATATAGTTTTCTTTTGGCAATTATGAAATTAATATGTTCTTTGGTGTACTGTTGTGCAGTGAGCATAGTGTTGCAGAAATATATTAGCCATTCGGTAATGTCTAATTTGCGATTACAAGTAGATAATGCAGCATAATATTCTTTTTTTTGCTTTTGGATAATTTTAGACAAAGATAATAATACTGGTCGTTTAAAATATAATGCTATGGTTTTTTCTATTATAGCTCGGCCAATTCTGCCATTACCATCTTCAAATGGATGGATAAGCTCAAAATAGGCATGCGCTATACCAGCTTTAACAAGAACGGTTAAATTATTATGATTGTACCAAGCAATATAGCGATCCATTTCTTGTGGAATAATATTTGATGATGGGGCTTCATAATAAACTTTAGGTTTGTTGCCACTACCGGATATTATTTGCATTGGTTCTGTATGCCGACGGTAATAGCCAACGCTATTTAGATCTAAACGGTTGCTGGTTAAATGTAGATGCCAGGAACATAAAGAATCATGCGTTAAAGGCGCAGCAAAATTGTGATATATATCTTGAATTATAAAAGAGATCCCTTGTTCTAGTGCTGGGACTTTAACATCATGCGTAATTAAGCCAAAATATTTAAGCAAAGAGGCGCGTACGCTTTCTCGATTTAATATCTCACCTTCGATGGCGGAAGAGGTTATTGCTTCTTCACTAGCCAGATCTATTGTGAGCTGGTTTTGTTCAGTCACGGAAATATGCTGTTGCGCGCCAAAAATAAAACCGGAGTTTTGTATGAATTGTTGTTCTAGCTCTACAAAGAGCTCTCTATCGTATATGAAATTCGGCCAATTTTGGTCTTGCCATACCCATTGTGTCGTCATGAGTTATAAACCCCCTGTTTATAACTCAAATTATAGCATATTTTGAGTTATAAACAGCCTCCAGCCATAGATGCTCTGATTTTATTGACACCTAGAGGTTGTACCAAATGCAATTGCCAGGACCAAATATAACAAAGCATGACTAAATTTGGCAAAATGTTGGTAGTTAAATGCAATGATTTTTGTAATTTTGGCATTTCAACTTCCAAAATTACAAAAAAATGATATACTTCACACATGAAAATAAATATTCCACGCGACATAAAAAATGAATTGATTGCAGCAGCCAAGGATTACCCTGTAGTTACCATTACAGGTCCTAGGCAAGCCGGCAAAACCACCTTAGTTAGAGAAACTTTTCCAGGCATGCCACGAGTATCACTGGAAGATTTGGACGAAAGAGATTTTGCCACCAGTGATCCAAGAGGTTTTCTAGCAAGATTTCCAGAAGGGGCAATTTTCGATGAAATTCAGCGCGTACCGACATTATTATCATATATACAGACATTGGTAGATGAAATTCAGAAACCAGGAATGTTTATTTTAACCGGCAGTCACCAAGTTGAATTGTCTGCTGCAATTACACAATCCCTGGCCGGTCGTACAGCGTTATTAAAACTTTTACCACTTAGCTTTAATGAGTTATCTACTTTAAACTTACAGTTATCATTAGATGAATACATGTTAAATGGCATGTATCCACGTTTGTATGATAATAATTTGAATCCTACCAAGTATTACAGTTCATATGTACAAACATATGTTGAACGTGATGTAAGAAAAATGATTAACGTTAAAGATTTAAATCTATTTCAAAAATTTATGAAAATTTGTGCCGGGAGGGTAGCGCAGATTTTCAATAGCAATAGTATTAGCAATGAAGTAGGAGTTTCTCATCACACAATTCAAGAGTGGGTATCGGTCTTAGAAGCTTCATTCTTAACCGTACGATTAGAACCATATTTTGAAAATTTTGGCAAACGTGTAATTAAATCTCCAAAATTATATTTTACAGATGTTGGGTTGGTTGCATATTTGCTTGGAATCAATAATGTTACTCAAATACAACGCGATCCGTTACGAGGAAATTTATTTGAAAACATGGTAATCATGGATTTCTATAAAAATCGTTACAATTTTGGTTTTGAACCAGGCTTTTATTTTCATCATGAAAGCAATGAAAGAGAAATCGATCTACTATTTAAGATTAGCAATAAACTAATACCAATAGAAATAAAATCCGCACAAACATTTAATTTTGAATTTTTTAAAAATGTCAATTATTTACAAAAATTACTACCAGAACGAGCGCCCTTTGGTTTTGTTGTGTATGGCGGTACTCAGGAACAGTGGATTGATACCACACGAGTAGTGAATTATCATCATATATTGGATGTAATCAGATACGCAGAAGAGAATGTTTAATCATATTTCGTGTATAAATAGCAAAAAACTAGCCTGGTGGAGATAACTGCTGTTTAGTTTGTGCAACCCAGTTTTCCGCCAGTGCCGTGATTTGCGAAGCATCTTTGCCATCTGAGCTAATTGGTGCGCCAATACGCACTTCTATAGTGCCAGGGCGTTTGATCCACGGGCCACGTGGCCAAAAGTGACCAGCATTATGTGCAATGGGCACGACTGATACTTTAGATGTGATTGCTAGTGCGGCGCCGGTGCGACTAAAGCGGCGGCTAGTACCTGGTGCCATGCGTGTGCCTTCTGGATAAAAAACCACACAACGGCCCATGTTAATTCTTTTAGCACCTTGTGCGAGAATAAATTTTATATCTGCAAGACGATTTCGATATACAGCAATTGGTTTGATTAACGCCAAACCCCAACCAAAAAATGGGATCCATAACAATTCTCGTTTTAACACCCAACTTTGCGGTGGTAACAATACTTGCATGAAAATAGTTTCCCACATTGATTGATGGTTGCATAACACAATAAATGGTGCCGGTGGTAAATTTTCTTTGCCTTGTACATGAAAAGTTAAGCCACAAGTTATTTTTGCCCACCAAATAAAAAAATGTGACCAGCTAGTTATAATTCGATAACACCATAATGATGGTAGTGGCGCGCACAACCATCCGCAAGTGGCGATAATAATGGTTGCTGGAATGACGCCGAGATAAAATAAAAATAGCCGTAAAAACCAGCAAATTTGTTTCATGCTAATAGCCTTGTTGCTACTGCAGCCAAGTTTTCAACAATATTGATTTGTTTTTTTTGTTGCTGGGATAATTTCTGCAAAGTTTCTTGCCCATCACCGCCCTCACCAGTGACAAGAAAAGTGTGGCAGTGTGTAGCCAGACCCAATTCCATGTCCCGTAAAGAATCACCGACAAAAATTGGTGTAACAGTAGCGAAATCAATTTGCAAATCATGCGCAATTTGGGCAAACATACCTGGTTTAGGTTTACGACAATTACAGTCGTCACTTGGTAAATGCGGACAAAAATAAATTTTATATATATCACCACCAACTGCTTTGACGGCATTATGTAGTTTAGCATGAATTTGCTCTAAAGTTTGCGCAGAAAAATAATTGCGGCCGACGCCAGATTGATTAGTTGCTATCACTATGGTAAAACCTGCTGCAGTAAATTTAGCGATGGCCTCTAAACTGCCTGGTAATGGCAGCCATTCTGCGGGGCTCTTAATATATGCGCGCGATTCGTAATTAATTACGCCATCACGATCTAAAATTAATAGTTTCATAATAATGATACATCCGCCACACGCATAAATAAACTACGTAGTCGTTGTAATAAAGCCAAACGATTGTTGCGTAAATCAGAATCTTCTACCATCACCATGACATTATTAAAGAAGCTATCGACTGGCGCTTGTAAAGTCGACAACGAGTGCAGTGCAGCAGCATAATTAGCATTGTTTAATAAGGGCGAGATTTCTGCTTCTTTATTTTGAATGGTTGCGTATAAAACTTGTTCTTCTTTTGTTTCAAGTTTAGCAACATCGACAAACAAATTATCTGTTAGATCGGTTTCTTTATTTAAAATATTAGCGACGCGTTTATTGGCTGCAGCAAGATTAAGTGCAGCAGGTGAGGCCAAAAATTCATTAATAGCCAGCAATCGTTGATGAAAATCTAAAGGGCTAGTAGTATTGGTTGCTAATATTGCTGCAAAAACTTGTGGTGTGGCAGCTTCTGCATAAAAAGATTTTAAACGTTCTAAACAAAAAGGAATTAATTCATTACTCGGATCTTTAATCGCCGGCGCATAATTATTTACTGCCAGACTAAATAATTCCTTTAAATCAAAATTAACTTTTAGCTCCGTTAACATACGAATCACTGCTAATGCCTGGCGACGTAACGCATATGGATCTTTTTCTCCGGTCGGTATATTGCCAATACTAAACATACCAACTAATGTGTCTACTCGATCGGCAATAGCGATACACGATGCTTCTGGTATAGTAGGGCTGTTGTCATTAGCAAAACGTGGTTGATAATGTTCTTCAATGGCTTGTGCTACTATAGCTGACTCATTGTTATACAAAGCATAATATTTGCCCATCACTCCCTGTAGCTCGGGAAATTCGTAAACCATATTGGTTAATAGATCTGCTTTGCATAAATAGGCGGCACGCTTAGTGCTGTCTACATCACAATTTAATTTTTTTGCCATAAATGCAGCGAGTTTTTCGATACGCATAATTTTATCATAAACACTGCCTAGTTGTTTTTGGTATACCACATTTTGCAGCGCCGGCACATGCGCGGCTAAATTTGTTTGTAGATCGGAATCATAATAAAACGCTGCATCGGCTAAACGTGCATGCATAACCAATTCATTGCCATTAATTACAGTTTGCGGATCAGTACTTTCTAAATTACTAATTAAAATAAACATAGCTAATAATTTATTTTCCGCTGATAGTAAAGGGATACATTTTTGATGTTTTTTTATCGCTGAAATTAAGCATTCTTTCGGTACACGTAAAAAATCATTTGCAAAAGTAGCTGTTAAAGCTACTGGATACTCTACTAAACCAGTAATTAAATCTAATAATTCTGGATCTAAGTCCGCACTGGCTTGTTGTTCTGCAGAAATTTTAGCTACTTGTTCAGCAATCTTAAGTTTGCGTTTGGTAAAACATGGAATTACTTTTGCGTGTTCCAATTTTTCCACATACTTATCTGGGCTTGCGATAACGATTGCTTGTGGATGATGAATTCGATGGCCATAGGTATAATTATCAGCTTTTATGCCAAAAATTTCTGCCGGAACAACATCTTTACCAAATAACATTAGTAACCAATGTATTGGTCGCACAAAAGCAAAATCGCCATTGCACCAACGCATACGTTTTTTTACATGTAATTGTAACAAAGCCTTTTCTATAATTTTTGGCAACAGCTCAATGGTCTCTTTGCCTGCTACTGTACTGCTAAAAAACAACCATTTACCTTTATCTGTTTCTTGAATTCTTAGTTGTGCTAATTCCGTATTGCATACTTGCGCAAAACCTAAAGCTGCTTTAGTTGGGGTGCCGTCTGCATTGTATGCTGCAGATAATGCAGGCCCGCGTTTGCTAATAACCTGCTCTGGTTGCTGGGAAACTAGATTAGGAATCAATACCGCCAATCTTCTGGGACTGGCAAAAGATTTAACCTGATCTTGTGCGAAGCTAATACTGTTTTCTATTAAATATTCTTGTAGCAAGGTAGCAAAATTTGTGGCTAGATTGGCTAAATCTTTTGGTGGTAATTCTTCAGTACCAATTTCAATTAAAAAATCTGCTTGATTGGACATGGTTTTACCCTTATTTATTTTGTAATAGCGGGAAGCCTAGCTGTTCGCGGCTGGCATAATATAGTTCTGCAACCTGGCGAGCTAAATTGCGTACCCGTAAAATATATTGCTGTCGTTCGGTAACGGAAATAGCCTTGCGTGCATCTAATAAATTAAAAATGTGTGAAGATTTTAATACCATTTCAAATGCTGGCAAGGGTAATTTTGTTTGTAACATTTTGTTACATTCTTGTTCCCATTCATCAAAATGTTTAAATAACATATTGGTATCAGCCAAATCAAAATTATATTTAGACATTTCAACTTCAGTTTGTTGGTAGATATCACCATAAGTGACCGTACCGTATTGGCCTGTAGTCCAAATTAAATCTTGCGTACGTTGTTTATTTTGTAAGTAAAGGGCAATGCGTTCAATGCCATATGCAAGCTCCCCCATAACTGGTTTGCATTCTAAGCCCCCAACTTGTTGGAAATAAGTAAATTGCGTGATTTCCATACCATCTAACCACACTTCCCAACCAAGCCCCCAAGCACCTAAAGTTGGGCCTTCCCAATTATCTTCTACAAAACGGATATCGTGTTTATTGGGATCAATGCCAATTGCGGCTAAAGAATCTAGATACAATTGTTGTAAATTAGCTGGCGATGGTTTTAATACTACCTGGTATTGGAAAAAATGTTGGCCGCGATTAGGGTGTTCACCATACCGGCCATCTGCTGGGCGGCGCGATGATTGCACATGTGCAGCACGCCAAGGTTCAGGACCAATTGCACGCAAAAAGGTGTCTGGATGAAAAGTGCCAGCGCCAACCTCTAAATCTACCGGCTGCAAAATAACGCAACCTTGGTTTTGCCAGAAGCCCTCTAAAGCTGCAATTAAACCTTGAAATGTAGTAACATTATGCATAGTAGCACCATAAAAAATCCAGGTCATTATTATAACGCAAACAGGCTCAGAATTATATATGTTCTTTGCCTAGCATAATTAATGACTAAAGGAATTTTTACTGCATGACAAATAGATTCTAAGGATGACAGATGAATTACGGACCAGTCTGGGTAGATTTGAATGGCACTAGCGTTTTAGATGTGGAGATCCCCATTTTACAGCATAAAAATACTGGGGGAGTCTTATTGTTTACTAAAAATTATATCAATGTTAAGCAAATTAAAGATTTTGTTAAACATATTCGCGATATAGCTGGTAAACAATTAATAATCGCAGTAGATCATGAGGGTGGCAGGATCTGGCGTTTTAATGAGGGTTTTAGTAAACCCATCGCGCCACAAAAGTTTGGCGATCTATATAAGCATGATCCAGAACAGGCGATACAGCACTTGGAGTTAGCTGGAGAAGTAATTGCACATGAACTTTTAAATTGCGGCATAGATCTTTCTTTTGCACCGGTATTGGATATTGATACAGGGGTTAGTACCGTAATTGGCGATCGTTCTTATAGTACCGATCCATGGATTGCTACTAATTGTGCCCGAGCTTTTATTCGTGGTTTAAACAAACAAGGTATGCGCGCGGTTGGTAAACATTTTCCCGGCCATGGTGGTTGTGTTATGGATTCGCATTTTACTGCTGCCATTGATACTAGATCTTTAGAGCAAATTGAAGCCTTGGATTTATTGCCATTTGCAAAGTTGCATCAAGAATTAGCAGGCATAATGCCGGCGCATGTGGTGTATTCTGCTATAGATGCAAAACCTGCGGGTTTTTCTACTTTTTGGTTGCAGAATATATTACGTCAAAAGATAGGTTTTAAAGGTGCAATTATTAGTGATTGTTTATCAATGTTAGGATCTGGTTTTGCAGATAAAATTGCTGATGGCGCACAATTAGCTTTAGATGCAGGCTGTGACATGGTCATTACTTCGCAACAAACACGCGAAACTTTGCTTGATATACTTAACAACATTAATTGGCAGATGAGTGACGATCAAATAGCGCGCATTGCTGCTTTAGCCGGAGACTTTGCTAATCCTGCATTACGTAAACAACCCACCATAATTCAAGAAATAATCTCGGCATAAAAAAAGGCCAGCATAGCTGGCCCTTAGTTTACAACACTCTAAAATTAGAATGTGTAAGCAGCACCAACAGCTAAAGAAGTATTAGCTTTTTGGAAGTTTTTGCTTCCAGCCTTTTGGTAACGAACCATAGCGCGTGCAGATACGTTATCAGTGAAGTTGTATTGAGCACCAACACCTACTCGAGGACCAACTTTGTTAGTTTTACCTGATTGAGTAACGCCATCAGCAGACGATGTTCCCTTATTAGAGAATCTGCCAACACCAACTGCACCGATTAGATCTACTTTAGTAGCAACAGGTAAATAACCTATAGCATCTACATAAATATTAGTTGCTTTATTAGTTACGCTCACATTAGTTCCGTCTGACTCTTTAACGTTGCCTTTAGTTTTAGCAATAAAGCCATAACCTAATTCAGCACCAAAATATTGGTTGAAACGTACGCCAGCAAATATGTTTGCACCAGCTTTGTTTTTGTCCAGAGCTTTGGCTACATCTTGATTCAAGCTTTTGTTAAGGCTTGGTTTGTTGATGCTTAATTCGCCACCTAGGTTAAAACTAACCTTGTCATAAGAGCGAGCATTAACCACACCGGTAGTAGCTAGTGCAATTATCGCAGCTGCTGTTGTAATTTTATTTAACATATGTACCTCACTTATCATTTTAATTAGTTAACTACAAACGCGATGGTAAATATATTTTTGTTATTAGTAAACCCCCTAGTTAAAAAAAAGTTAGTAATCATTATGTCAAATAAAATGCGAATTAATCATTAATTCTTTATGTGCGTGACAAATTTCTACAGCAGATTGGGCTTTTTTGTTAGGGAATTGCAATGTTAATAAACGAACAATGCCATTACTTGTAGCAACTTGAATCCCGATTTTATCAATAGCAACTATAGTGCCTGGAGCACCATATATTGGTTGGGCGTTTAGCTTGTTATCGTTAACTAATTCAGCTTGCCAAACACGAATAGTATGTTGCATAAAGCTGGTAAACGCTACTGGCCAAGGATTATAAGCCTTAATGCGGCGTATTATTTCTATTGCTGGCATATGCCAATCAATCTTGGCGTGGGCTTTTTCTATTTTTGGTGCGTAAGTAGCCAAAGAATTATTTTGTGGAATAGCTAACAATTTACTATGCTGCATTTTATTTAGTGCATCGGTGATCGCATGTCGCGCCACTGTAGTTAGCTTATTATATAAATCTGCGCTAGTATATGTTGGATCTATGTCGCACGGGTACGTAGCGAGGATGGATCCGGTATCAAGCCCTGCATCCATTTGCATAATGGTTATGCCAGTTTCCGTATCGCCAGCTAATATCGCATGCTGAATTGGTGCTGCGCCGCGCCAGCGCGGTAAAATTGACGCATGAATATTAATACAACCAAGTTTGGGGATATTTAATACTGCTTGCGGCAAGATTAGGCCATAGGCTAAAACGATCATTAAGTCAGCGTGCAAATCTATTAATAACTGTTGTGCATCTGCAGTTTTTAAGCTTACTGGTTCCAGTACCGGTATATTGTGTTGGATAGCTACTTCTTTTACAGGGCTGGCTGTAAGTTTTAAGCCGCGACCTTGTGGCCTGTCGGGTTGAGTAAGGCAAGCGATGATGTTTTGTTGCGTTTCGATCAGCGTTTTTAATACTGCTGCAGCGATGTCTGGCGTCCCAGCAAAAATAATTTTCACAATGTTTAACTTTCTTGAGAGATTTTATCTAGCTTATTACGCAGCAGCTTTTTTCTTAACGGCGATAAATGATCAACAAAAGTGATACCGTTGAGGTGATCAATTTCATGTTGGATACATATTGCCAGCAAACCCTCTACTGACATGTTTTGCCGTTGTCCTTGCGGATCATAGAATTCTAAATTTATCTTTTCGCTACGTTTAACCTTGGCATATATGCCCGGAAAAGATAAACAACCTTCTTCCCAGATTATGCTGCCAGCTTTGTTCATGATCGTTGGATTGATAATGACTAAGGGCTGATTATTAGCAGCGGAGAGATCGACCACTAAAATTTGTTGCTGAATATTTACTTGCGTTGCCGCGAGCCCGATACCATTTGCAGCGTACATAGTTTGTAACATATTGGCACAAGTTTGGCCTAAGCTGTCGTCAAAACGAATTACCGGTTGCGCGACTAACTTTAATCGCGGATCAGGAAATCTGAGTATAGTGAATATTTCCACGCTGCATCGCCCTTTTCTTGTCAAGTAAGTGGACAGAAAGCCATGTTACCGTAAAAAATAACTATATTCTATATGTGGTGTCTGTGTTAAGAATTAAGAGTGGTTTAGACGCATGGTAAATTTTAAAGGTGGCTGGATGCTAAAAATGGCAACGCGATTCTTTATAGCAAGTGATAATCTGTTTAGGATTGGCATTGGCTTGCTATTGGCGCTAAATTGCACGGCACAAAGTTTTCAATATTTGCCAGATATTCAACCGGTAGACTTAAAGCCACAAATGCGAGCTGAGCCATTATCAGCAATTTTATATTCATTGCAATCGAGTGATATCTCGATGTTTTTAGAGAATGTATTGATCTATGATAGCAAAGATCAATTTGAAACTTTGCCATATGTTGTTGGCTTTGATCGTAATAAAACTACTGGTGGTCCTGGCGATATTGCTTATGCGATGGGGCTAAATGTTAAAAATGATATTTCATCATATTCATTACTAGTACCAGGTAGAGTTATTAGTCATCCAGACACTGGCGAAAAAATCGGTTTAGAGGCTAATGTAATTGGTAGTGCAATCTTACAAAAAGCTGGTGTACCGCAAACGGTGTTAATTGTAAACTCTGAAACATCAATAGAAACTAATACGCGTTTGATTCCAGCGGTTGGCATTGATTTGCCAGTATTAATCAACGTTAGATATCCGGATAAAATGTTATCTGGATATATTTTGTCGATCCAGGTTGGCGCGAACATTGGTGGACCATTTGACACTGCTATAGTTAGCTTAGGTCGACGTGATGGCATAGAGCAGGGGCATCTTTTAGATTTAACTGAAGGTGAACGAGAGTTAACCGATGAAAACACTTATAAAACTGTGAAATTACCAACTACAAAATTTGGTGAAATTGTTATATATCAAGTAAAAGACAAAATAAGTTTGGGTATAATTACTTATTCAGAGCGCGTGGTTGTAGCAAACGATATAGTGGTAGTGCCAGCACAGGTTGTTAATGTCGCGAATAAAAAATAATTTAGAAAATTTTCTGGCCTTGTCACATTGCGCTCGAGTTGGTCCTATTACCTTCAAAAAATATTTAGCAAGTGATCCATGCTTAGATAAATTACCGGCAGATCTAAAACCAGACTGGCAAGGTGTGCAACGTGATTTAACCTGGTTAGACACGCAAACAGATGCACACATCATCACTATAGCAGACGCTGCTTATCCACCGTTATTAAAAAATATTGTCACTGCGCCACCGGTGCTGTATGTACAGGGCGATGTAACTTGTTTGCAAAATAAGCAGTTGGCAATTGTTGGCAGTAGAGGTGCTAGTGCGCAAGGCATGGCGCAAGCAGAATATTTTGCCAGACAATTAGTAAATTTTGATTTTACTATTACCAGTGGGTTGGCTGTTGGTATTGATGCCGCAGCACATTTGGCGGCTATACGCAATAATGGTAAAACTGTCGCAGTACTTGCGCATGGCATTGATAAAATCTACCCTGCTAAACACGCGAGCTTGGCGCAACAGATTTGTAGTCATGGTTGCTTGGTCACCGAGTTTCCTATAGGGTGTGCAGCCAATAGTGGTTTTTTTCCACGTCGCAATAGAATAATAAGTGGCTTATGTCTGGGGGTGTTGGTTGTCGAGGCTGCATTAAATAGCGGTTCGTTAGTTACTGCTAAGCATGCTATAGAACAAGGACGAGAAGTTTTTGCTATCCCAGGAGCAATTTATGCGGATAAAAAACAAGGTTGCCATGAGCTTATTAAAGCTGGCGCCAAACTGGTATGTAACATAAATGACATACTGGAGGAATTGCTGGGGTTGTTGAAGTATGATATTAGTGATAAAAATGCGGGCGGCACACGGGCCTTGTTGCCTAAGGCTAATTTATCTAGAGAGCAGCAAATATTGCTGGATACCATCGCTCATGATGTAGTGAGTACGGATGCAATTATTTTGCGTACCGAGATGTCGACTAGCAAGGTTAGTGCAATTTTACTAGATTTGGAATTACAAGATCTCGTAATTGCGGTGCCAGGTGGCTACGCACGAAAGTTAGGCTAAATTTTATGGCAATGAATGTGGTAATAGTAGAGTCTCCAGCTAAAGCCAAGACTCTAAATAAGTATTTAGGCAAAGATTTTGTTATCTTGGCCTCCTATGGCCATGTGCGTGATTTAGTGCCTAAAGAAGGGGCTGTCGACACTGCACATGATTTTGCTATGAAATACCAAGTGATTGAAAAAAATGCTAAACATGTGGATGCAATTTCTACGGCTTTACGTGGCGCGGAAAATTTATATCTTGCTACTGATCCGGATCGTGAGGGTGAGGCCATTTCTTGGCATTTGTATGAATTATTACAGCAACGTGGGGCGCTAAAAGATAAGCGCGTGCAGCGGGTGGCTTTTTATGAAATAACTAAATCGGCAGTGCAAGCGGCAATTGCTAATCCTCGCGAGCTGAGCATGACGTTGATCCATGCGCAACAAGCGCGGCGTGCTTTGGATTTCTTAGTAGGATTTAATTTATCGCCACTGTTGTGGAAGAAGGTGCGACGAGGGCTTTCTGCGGGACGAGTGCAAAGCCCGGCGCTACGTATGATAGTAGAGCGTGAACAAGAGATAGAAGCTTTTAAAGCAGAAGAGTATTGGACTATAGAGGCAGATTTAAGCGCACAAGAAAAACCCTTCAGTGCTCGTTTGGTAGAATATCAAAATGAAAAAATTAAACAATTTTCAGTAACCAATGCGCAGCAAGCAAACGAAATTGAGCAAAAACTATTAACTGCGGCCAATGGCAAGTTAGTTGTTGATTTAATTAATAAGACGCAGCGCAAACGCAATCCTGCTGCACCATTTACCACTTCAACCTTACAACAAGAAGCAGTGCGTAAATTGGGGTTTACGGCACAACGGACAATGCGCATAGCACAACAATTATATGAAGGGGTGGATATTGGCGATGGTGCGGTAGGTTTAATAACCTATATGCGTACGGACTCGGTTAATTTGGCAGATGAGGCAATTAATGACATTCGCAATATGATTGTTGAACGCTATGGTAAAGATAATTTACCTGATGAACCACGTCGTTATAAAACTAAGGCCAAGAACGCGCAAGAAGCACATGAGGCAATTCGCCCAACCATGGTTAAAGTAATCCCGAATGACATTAAGCAATATTTATCTGCTGATCAGTATAAACTGTACAATTTGATTTGGAAACGTACTGTTGCTTCGCAAATGATCCATGCCACTATTGATCAAGTTGCAGTGGAGTATGAATGTGGCGCTGGTAACCGTTTACGTTCTAATGGTTCAACCATTGCTATGCCAGGTTTTATTCAAGTATATCAAGAAGGCTTTGATGATAATAATGTAGAGGATGATGATGAAAAATTATTGCCACCCTTGGTTAAGGGTGATGTAGTAGACTTGATCAGTGTTCGTCCAGAGCAGCATTTTACCGAGCCACCACCACGTTATTCGGAAGCATCTTTAGTAAAGGCTTTAGAAGAATATGGCATCGGCCGGCCATCTACCTATGCATCGATCATTTCAACCTTACAGCAGCGCGAGTACGCGCTAATAGAAAATAAGAGATTTAAGCCTACCGATGTTGGTAGAATTGTAAATAAATTTTTAACTAATTACTTTCAACAGTATGTAGATTATGGTTTTACAGCTAAATTAGAAGACTCTTTAGACGCGGTGGCCGTAGGTGAAATAGATTGGTTGCCAGTATTGCAGAATTTTTGGACACCGTTTATTAGTATGGTGCACAATATAGAAGAAAGTGTGCAGCGTAAAGATATTACACAAGAAGAGCTAAATGAAGATTGTCCAGAATGTGGCTCCAAGTTGTCCATATGGTTGGGTAAGCGTGGACGCTTTGTTGGTTGTACAGGATATCCCAATTGCAAATACACACGCAATTTAAATACCGATGGCGATAAAGCTGATGCAGAAGTTATAGCTGATCGTAAATGTCCAACTTGTAGTTCGGATTTGGTGGTCAAGACTGGTAAGTATGGCAAGTTCATTGGTTGTAGTGGTTATCCAAATTGTAAATTCATCGAGTCTTTAGACAAACCTGTTGATACCGGTGTAGTATGCCCGGAGTGTAAAAAAGGCCATATAATGAAGCGCAAAACGCGTTATGGCACCTTCTTTTATCCTTGTAATCAATATCCTACCTGTAAATACGCTGTTAAATATCCGCCAATTGCAGAGCCTTGTCCAAAATGCAATTGGCCGATTCTAATGATAAGCACTACTAAGCGCCGAGGTACAGAAAAAGTTTGCCCGCAAAAGACGTGTGGTTTTGCCGAGCCATACGAGGATACCGTTACCAATTGAATAAGATTCTATTTTCAATTGTGCTACACTTAACCTGGTAATTTACCACGTATGCGGAGCGGCGAAATGAAAAAAAAATAAAGGGTTCTCTCTTATTGAAGTGTTGATTGTTGTTACAATAATAGGTGTTCTTGCAGCTATAGCCGTTCCTGCATATTCAACATATTCGACTCGTTCAAAGATTGCCATGGTTGCTAATATCATGCGCGCTTGGCAGGATTCTTTACTAGCAGATTATCATCGTACTGGCTTGGTTCCAGCCACTTCCACATTGGGAGGCGTTTCTATCTCAGGAACTGGCACCAGCACGGCAGTTAACTTTAGTCCTTACATTACTGAAGCATCATATATTCGAATTTGTGACTCTATAGGCGCATCTGGTGTCTGCACCAGTGGTGGTGGACGGACAGCTGGTATATGGACGCAACTCACTCTCAACAATACTAACGTGGGAAATTTGAGCGGCACTACTTACTTTAGGGCCTTTGCAAAAATTGATAGTAGAGGTGTCATTACATTTTATTGTGCTAATGCAGTTCCTAGTGGTGGTAGCATTCCTGCTCAGTTTGTGCCAGCCAATTGTACTTGTTCTAACATGGGATCAATATATGGAACTGGTGTAGTTGGCGCCCCATGCTAGTTAGTCGCTGGCGCGAAATTAAGTGTATATGATGAAAAAAGGGCCCTCTTCTTGTAGAATGTTGAAGATCTTGCGAAACCAAACAACATTTTCCAAAAAGGAGCCCTTAGAAAATGAGTATCTGCGATT